>Ga0163144_10000201_pt1 | contig 138924 bp, 131 predicted proteins | sample OliLak19BULKMAT1_FD_123175 | JGI IMG/M metagenome (GOLD analysis project Ga0163144, IMG submission 123175) | Freshwater microbial mat bacterial communities from Lake Vanda, McMurdo Dry Valleys, Antarctica - Oligotrophic Lake LV.19.BULKMAT1 | ecosystem: Environmental > Aquatic > Freshwater >...
AAAAAGTTTTCCATTCAAGAAGCATGGGAAATGGTTTGCCGAGGAGGTATTACAGATTCTTTAACTGTGATTGGTCTGACGGAGGTGCGTTGGGGAGCCGCGCGTAAATTCTTCGCTGATTAAAAACATTACAGAGACTAACAACTTGAAGTGACTAGTTAGGTCCATTATCCTCAATTAACTTTTTTCATCGGGGGATGAATGGGGCGCTTTCAGCAAATCCTTGCCTTGTTATTTTTGGCCATCAGCTATGCGCTGATTGTTCCTCAATATAGTTTCGCCGCTGGTTGCGCAGGCTCGTGTGCAATTGGGACGGATTGCACGGACAACGCGTGTAAGTGGTGCAACACCGCCGTTCCTCAATGTGAAAGCTGCTGCCAAGAATTTACACTAGCTGAGTGTCCTACAGACTGTCTTTGGGAGGGCGGGGAGTGCCGCAACCAAACCGGTGTCTCTTGTTCGCCGGCGATTCCCGAGCTGAGCTCTCCGTCGATGCGCCTAGGGTTGATTGCCGGTATCGTCGGCTTCATCACAGCATTGAGCATTGCGTACCGTGTTCGCCGCCCAAAAAAGAATCCTTAATTCCGTCGATAAAACTGAGTTTGGACAGAGTCCGCGTAACTTAGTGCATTACGGTAACTGCTGAGCCATACCAGTATTGGATTTGAAAGGTTGTTTGATTTGTTCAAACGATCGTTTGATTTTGCCCGCAACTGCCGATAAGTTCATGGCTGTCTAATAGAGGAGTGTGATGTATGGCACGCCGCACTAAGAAAAAAGCTATTTCCCCAAAACTGACCCAGGACCGGACTCCGGAGCTACTAGTAGCGGCCGCAAAAAAAGTTTTTGCCTTGAAGGGCTATGCGGGAACAACCGTTCGGGAGATCGCCAAAGAAGCTGGCGTGAATCTGAGTTTGGTTAGCTATCACTTTGCCGGCAAAGAAGGCCTATATCGCACCTGCATAGAGACATTCGGTCGAGCACGATTGAACGATGCGGAGCGATTGCTGCAAACGCCCGCGACGTCGGATGAATTTGCGCTGCGGTTTCAGCTGTTCGTCGGGGAGATTTTTAAATCTTACGTTGAGGAACCCGAACTTACTTTGATGGTTCAGCGCGAAGTGGAAGCAAAGAATCCGCTGATTGAAGATATTTTTTCAAACACACTCCTTAAAGTTGGATTGAAGATGAAGGAGTATTTTGAAGTTGGGAAACAAAAAGGTTGGGTTCGGGCAGAGGTAGAGCCGCTGCTCACAGTGAGCATGGTGTTTGGCAGTTTGATCCACGCGATGCGCTTGCAGCATCTAATGGAGAGATTTTTCTCTGTTTCGATCCGACAGCCAGCGTTTCGAGAGCTTTATAAGAATCAACTAGTGTCAATTATTTTAAATGGCGTGAATACGTCGACGTTCAAAGAACCGGCCATTTTACCGACTGAAAGTCTTAAGCCTAAGGGAAGGTTGCAATCATGAAGCGCGCTATTCTCGTTTTCAGTTTGATTGTTCTGACGGCGAATGCCTTTGGTCAGACGCTTACGCTGGACGAGTACATGGGGAAGGTTAGAAACAACCATAAGGGACTCAATGCCGCGGTGAAAACGGCGGAGGGCTCTGTGGGTAGGGCGGTCGAAGCGGATGTGAGTTATTCGCCGAATCTTTTCGCCCAAGTGATGTTTAGTCGAGATTCCCGGCAAACCAACGCTCCGACCTTTCAGGGTACAAAAACGAGTTACGATTCGTATCAATTGGGAATTAGTAAGCTGACTAGTTTTGGTCTGAAGGCTTCGTTGTCGTACAACGTTGGCTATACCAATATTATCGGCGCTACGATCCTGCCGGTGACTTCGTTTTACGACGCTAAACCGCTGTTGGAATTTACGCAGAGTTTGTGGCGCAACGGGTTTGGTGGCGAGACGGTCGCTCAAGTAGATTTGATTAGTGCCCAAGTGCTGGCCACGGGCTACGGCGAAAGTTTTAAGGCTCGCGGAATCGTCAGTGATGCCGAGATGGCCTATTGGCAGCTTTCACTGTCCCGCGCCCGAGTCGTGGTTCAGGAGCAGACGTTAGAGCGCGCAAAGAAGATTTTGGATTGGGCCAAGCGCCGTGTCAGCAACGATCTCGCCGACAGGGCAGACTTGCTTCAAGCGGAAGCCGCTTACGAACAGCGCACGTTGGACCTTCAGCAAGCAGAAGATGACGAAGAGTCGGCTGCGCGCAAATTTAATTCGATGATGGAGATCGATTCGGACGAAGTCGCGATGCAGGTAGAGAAACTCGATCCAGCGAAAGTACAAGCGCTGAGCGTCCCTAAGCGCGCCGAAATGCGTGACGATGTGAAAGCCGCGCAGCAAATGGAGCGGGTGGCAGTAGCAAACACCGAACTAGTTCGCCAACGGATTTCTCCGTCGTTAGATATCATCGGAAGTGTCGCGCTCAACGCACGGAACGCGAATCTGAATACTGGATTTAGCGAGTCTTTTAGCACACGTCACCCACTCACTCAGATTGGCGTGAAGTTTAATGTGCCTTTAGATTTTGGGCTGGTGTCGGAAGCGCGGCAAAGCGCGTTGGTCGAACGCCAAGGTGCGACGCTGGCTTACCAACGTAAGCTCTTCGAACAAGAGCGTGAGTGGAAAGATACTACGCGCAAGTTCGTCCAGGCTAAAAAGCGTCTGGAACTAGCCCACAGCATTGAAGATTTACAACGCGAGAAGATTACCCACGAGAAATCGCGTCTCGATCGCGGTCGTACGACGACTTACCAAGTTATTTTAATGGAACAAGATTACTCACTCGCGCGGTTGGCTAAGTTGCTTGCCGCAACCGAAGTACTCAGCATTTATTCCCGACTCAAAACGTTCGGAGGCACCCTGTGAATCTACCCGAGCTCTCAATTAAACGACCCATCTTTGTAACCTGCATTGTCATCTTGATGGTGGCCGTTGGGGTGATTTGTATGCGGCGGTTGCCCGTCGATTTGTTTCCCAATATAGAGTTCCCGATTGTGGTGACGCAGATTCGGTATCCCGGTGCTGGTCCACAGGAAATCGAAACTCTGATTTCCAGACCGGTGGAAGATCAGCTGAGTACCATTTCTGGTTTGAAGACACTGCGCTCGATTAACCGCGAAGGCGCAGGAGTTGTCGTCGCAGAATTCACACTCGAAACCGATATCAAGTACGCCGAGCAGCAAGTTCGCGACAAGATATCGTCGGTAAAAGGCAAATTGCCTGATGATATTTTAGAGCCAGTTATTCGACGGGTAGACCCCGCAGAGCAACCAATTTTGATCGTTGCTGTGAGCGGAGATTTGAATCCGGCGCAATTATTTGACCTCGCGGATGACACAGTTCGCCCCAAGCTGGAGCAGGTTCCCCAAGTTGGTTTGGTGGAAGTTATCGGGGGGCGTAAGCGCGAAATCCATGTCAATCTGGATCGTAATAAGCTTAAGAACCACGAAATTTCAGCATCGATGGTAGCTACGCGCATCGGCGCGGCGGGGCAGAATATTCCGGTCGGTCGCGTAGACGAAGGTAAGAAAGAAACAGTCTTTCGAGCACTCGCAGAATTTAAAACGCTCCAAGACATCAGCAACACAGTCGTGAACTTCGCGGGCAATGACGTGCCTGTGACGGTGGGCACGCTTGGAGTCGTTGAAGACAGTCTTGTCGACGAGAACAGTCGTGTTTTTGCTAACGGCAAAAAATCGGTGTTCTTAATGGTCTTCCGTCAATCTGGCTCGAACACCATCAGTGTGTCGGAAGGTGTGCGTAAACGGATTGATAAGATCAACGAAGACTTAAAGAAAGTTCCGGGCAATCGAGCCCTCTCGGTGGTGCGCGATACATCTAAGATGATCGCAGCCAACGTTACCGACGTGAAAGAATCGATCTTTATCGGGATCGTGCTGACACTTTTGGTGGTTTACCTATTCTTGGGAAGCGCGCGATCGACGTTTATTACCGGGATCGCGTTGCCGAACTCACTCTTAGGCGCCTTCCTTCTAATGGCGCTTGCGGGTTTCACAATTAACGTCATGAGTCTTCTGGCGCTTAGCTTGGCGGTTGGTCTGCTTGTAGACGATGCCATCGTGGTGCGGGAAAATATATTTAGGCACATGGAATTGGGGGCGTCGCCGAAGCGAGCCGCTAGTGAAGGCACTCAAGAAGTGCTCTTAGCGGTCGTAGCAACGACAGCTACTGTTATCGCGGTGTTCGGACCCATTGGATTTTTACAAGGGGTGGTCGGACGATTCTTCCGAGAATTCGGATTAACTGTCTGCTTCGCGATGGCGATTAGTCTTTTTGACGCCGTTACGATGGCACCAATGTTGTCCGCGTATTTCGGCGGCATGGGTAACCATGGACATGGCGCTAAGCGTGGGTTTTTTGGCCCCGTTCTAAACGCCTTCGATAAGTTCCAAGACTGGTTAGCGGATCGGTACCAAGCGTTCTTGGGAGTGATTTTGCGTCACCGCGCGATTGCGCTGGGTGCAAGCTTCGGGATCTTCGCTCTGAGCTTGGTTGCTGCTAGCAAAATTCCTAAGACCTTCTTGCCGCCGCAGGATTCGGGCGAATTTGGAATTTCGTTGGAAACTGCCGCGGGTACGAACTTAGATGCCATGCAAAAATTGGCTACTGAGGTAGACGATATCATCCGCAAGAACTCCGAAGTAGAGACTTCGGTGCTGACTGTAGGCACCCGCGACGGGGAGTCGTTCAAAGCGACGTTCTTTATTTCTCTCGTTCCGTCCAGGCAGCGAGGTTTGAATACTTCGCAGATGAAAGACAAGATCCGCGAACAGTTAATACCCTATAAACACGCTAAGCCTCTTGTGAAGGACATCGATAACGTCGGTGGCGGTCAGCGGCCGTTTAACATTAACATTGCCGGTTCCGACTTGAAGGAAGTCGAAACAGTGGCCAACGCGCTCTTTGCGAAAATCAAAGACCATCCGGCGGTGAAGGATCCTGAATTGTCCAATGAGCCCGGCAAGCCCGAGTTCCAAGCGGTCGTCGATACACAGCGCGCTGAAAAGCTCGGTGTGAGTCCTACGATTCTCGGGCAAGAACTGCGCACACTCGTCGAAGGAAACGTCCCTGCGGTGTTTCGTGAACAAGGCCGTGAGTATGATATTCGCGTCCGCCTTCAAGACAACCAGCGTAATCTCAAAGAAGGTTACGAGGTGACGTATGTTCCTAACGTGAACCAAAGTCTTGTGCGGCTTTCAAAAGTAACTCACCCTGTTGAAATGGTGGGGCGCGCTACGATTAACCGTCAAGATCGCGGCAGGTACATTCAGATATCGTCGGACTTAACGCCAAATGGTCCTGGTATGGGCGCTTTGATGGCCGATATTAAAAACATCATGGAGAACGATATCAAAATGCCTCCCGGCGTGACCTACACGTTTGTGGGCCAAGCTGAGAACTTCAAAGAGTTGCTGACCAATATGATGGCAGCTGCCGGACTCGGTATTCTGTTTGTCTACTTGGTGTTAGCGAGCTTGTACGAATCTTTCATCACACCCTTTACCATCATGCTCGTATTGCCACTCGCTGCGTGCGGAGCGTTCTATGCGCTCTTTATCACCGGCAAGTCGCTCGATATTTTCAGCATGATTGGCTGCATTATGTTGCTGGGGGTGGCAACGAAGAACTCGATATTACTCGTCGACTATGCCAACCAGTTGGTGGCTGCGGGTAAAGACCGCACCACTGCGATCCTAGAAGCAGGTCGAGTGCGTTTGCGCCCGATTCTGATGACGAGTATCGCGCTGGTAGCAGGTATGTTGCCAGTAGCAATCGGATTAAACGAAGCCAGTAAGCAGCGAACCAGCATGGGCGTTGCCATCATCGGCGGTTTGATTAGTTCGACGTTGCTTACACTGATTGTGATTCCTGCAGCATTCTCGTTTATGGACCGCTTCCGGGTTTGGGTGGAAGGTAAGTTTCGTCGCCCTGAAGAAGCGAAGAAGTCTCATCGAGAATCACCTGCGGCGTAATTGCTCGCATGCAAGTGTGGTGGCTGCATTCGAGTAAAGTGCAGTATTGAAAAGTTTCCCGGTCTCTTGGGCCTTGCGCACGGCAGTCGACGTGAATGCGCAGGGCCCGATTTTTTTCGGGATGGCTGTGCGGCACCGCGGCCGGTTTGAAGTCCTCAAAACAGCCGGCTCCGAAAATCGAGAGAGTTTTCAGCCCCAGCGCGCTTGCAGCATGAATGAGGCCTGAATCATTGCCTATAGCAATCTCACAAACTGCGATGACCGCTAAAAGATCCTGCAACGAGAGATCCGATAAAAGTGTCAGACCTTCCTCCACGCAGAACGTAGCTAAATTCCAGTTCTTTGCTTGATCCGGGTCAGCGACCACTAGAATCGTTTGATGGGGACTCCTTTGTCGAAGTTCTGTCGCAAACTGTTTCCAGAGATCTTCTGGATATCGACGAGTACTGACGCGCGCACCCGCCAGCAGGATCTTCATCCCCTCTAAATTCTGTACTCTGCGAGCACCGAGCGAGGTGCGAGCCTTGGCTTTTTCATTCTCCGTTACGTAGAGTTTTGGCACGGGTGGAGTCGTCCTAATTCCCATTGCCTCTAAAATGCGGTGGTCGCGAAAGATCACGTGCTCTAATTGGCCAGCGAAGGGAACCACCTGCGTGTTCAAAGCCGGAGAGTAAGGCAGGCTGTGGTGGTGCAGAATGCGCTCTTTCGCTCTGATCAAAAATGCAAAGCGACAGAGCGAATTACTGGCGTGGAATCCTAAGAAATAATCAAACCGTTCACTGCGAAGTTTCCAAAGAGTCTTTAGTAGCCCTAGGCGTCCGTCTTCCACGACGTGGAATTTATCAATAGCCGGGTGGTGCGCTAGGAGAGCGGGCCCATACCCGGGGGTGAGCGCTTCGATAGTGGCTGTGGGAAACGCAGTTCGCAAAGCCTCCAAAGCGCTGGTCCATAGCACAGCGTCGCCAATCTGGCGGAGCTTGGAAACCAAGATCCGGCGGGGCTGTTGCGGAGTTTTGAGTTCGTCGTTCATTGGATTTATTAGCCGTGAAAGATTGTCCCAACCTGTAGACTAGCGCCTTGCGTGTGACAAGTCTTACCGACGAGACCGGCTCTTGTGGACGAGCTGTAACGCGTGCCGTCTTGTCGCTTGCAGACCGCACCCTTACTTTCTCATGGGGTTAAAATTTTCATGGGGGTTGGGATGCGTCTTCTGACAGCGGTCGTTTGTTCTCTTGGATTCTTCATTCCGGTAACTGGTTACACTGCCACCGAGCTGGTTGTTCGGCTTACCGGCAAATGGCTCAAAATGAATCAAGAGTATGTCGCTAATGACAAAGCGGGCGAATTTTCGGAAACCAAACGAGATGCCCGCATCCGCTACGAATTACGCGCCGAAGGCCTGCTCTCCGCCTTCGACCAAAATAAAGAGTACGTCGACAACAAGGTGATGGGAGTGGAGCAGGGCGGATCGTCGTCTGCCCAGTTAGTAGAGAGCAAAGGCAAATACTACTGGCGTGTTGTGCGTGAATGGCGCGACAAGGCCGGCAAAGATAAGAAGTACGAAAAGGATTTTGAAGTCGAATTTACCGACGGCAATTGGGACGACTATCAAGACGGCAAGGACGTCGAAGCGACATTCACCAGGGCCGCACAAAAAGCTTGGGATGCCGTTTGCACCGAAGTGGTCACGCGATATGCCGAAGACTTACGCGGGCAATATGCCACTCAATATCCAACCGCCACGATTGATCCTGTGGCCACAGAAGCCTTGGGCAGCAAAACTGGCGTGAAGTTGCAGGGGAATAACGAAAAAATAACTCTGACCGGGTCGGACACCTACCTTACTGCCAGAGTGAAAGTGAATTACTAATTTTGCTGACGGGGAGTGACTCAAGCGCACTCCCCGATTTAAAGTCTTAAGTCTAAATGCAGTCATCTTCGCTCAGTCGTCCTCATTGGCGGCAAAACTTTGGACTCTATTGGCTCACGTTTGTAGGGCTGGTTAGCTTTGGCCTGCTTCTGGGGCGCTCGCCGGGGTTGCATTATTTTACTTTCACGGGGGCTGCGATTTCGTTTTGGCAGGGGGCGCCGATTTACGGAACGGCCTTTGTCGACGGGGCGCCTCAGTATTTTTATTCCCCGGCATGTGCTGCGTTTTTCTACGCGCTCTTTGCGTACCTGCCTCCGTGGTGGGGGCGTTCAATTTACATGTTGGTTTCTCTGCTCGCTTTGGCGGGAGGGATATATGCGGTACGAGCGGCTTACCTAGCAAGGTTTGGCAGTCGCTTGGATGCGGGCGTCTGTGGGCAATTGCTGTGGGTGATGCTGTCATCGGAACTAACGGGCGCGATTTTCGCCGATAAATTGGAAGTTCTGATTCTAGCGATGTTCTTTTTTGCTCTGGCATTTTGTTGGCGAGATAATTTCTCTCCGGCGCTCATTCTGTTGGCTGTTGTCGCCAATTGGAAATTTCAAAGTATTCCCATTCTGGCGTTGCTCTTAGTTGCGCTCTTTCGACAGCCCGATCGCTGGCGCTATCTATTGACCACCGCACTGACGATGGTGGCGCTGACTATTTTGCCCTTTCTGGTGCAGGACAGCGCTTATCTGTGGCGAGAAATGGGTGTGTGGCAAAGCACTCTGGCTACGTTTATGGCGGATGCTTGGATGGCGCCGATTTTTCATCATGTTTATGGATTTTTCGGCAAGGCACTCGGGGTGCCGGTGGCGTTTGAGTGGGCCGAAAGAATCAATCTGGCAGTTGCGGTAGTCTTGGCGTTGGTCGTGGCCTATCAAACGTACGTGCGTAAACTCTCAATGGATTCATTGGCGGTGTTGGCGTTTGCGTTTGGCGCGGGATTTAGCGTGCTATTTTCGCCGCTCAGTCAGGGGACTGGTTTTATTATCTACATGCCGCTGCCAATTGCCTTGGTTTACTGGTTTTGGCGAGCTAGCTATCCGCAGTGGATTCTGGCGACAATAATGACGGTGGCTTACTTTTTTACTTCTCTCTCTGTATCGGATCTCACGCCAAAAGTGGCGCGCGCTTATTTCTATAACCATGGGTTTAAGGCGCTGGGTGCTTTGATCTTGTTGGTATGGCTATTGGTGCAGGTGGCGCGCGGGGAAAAAACAGGGCGGGAAAACCTCACCTCACAACGAAATCAATAATAGGCATCGAGCGGTCCACATGGCGGTGCGTGCCCAATTCGTTGTGACTAATCTTGTTGTCAGTTGGCGATCGAAACCTTTTTCCAACCGCGCATGCAGGGGAGCGCTGACGAAAAAAGTGATCAGCCAAATGCATATCAGAAGCATCAAGGCGAGTGTGGGTAGATAAGAAAGGTGCCACAACCTGTAGGCCAACCAAACTCCTGTCACTAATTCGAGTAGCATCGCGGGAACAACGACAAACGACGTTTGCGATTGATGCTTCTTCATGGTGCTGCTGAAACCGTGCGTCTCAAAGTTTGGAAAAAGAGGGTAGTGAACGAGCTGAACAAACCAGATCACGCCGGTCATAAAACAGGTTGCGCCCAGGTGGAGATTAAACAGCAAATGCATCAGACTATAATCCTCCGACATCCACAAAATCGCAAAGGAAGAGGTTTTATAGAGAAAGAATTCAGTACCGAAGTGATCGGAAACTAGATTCCGTGAAAATTAGGGCAGGTCATGACATTCAAAGTTACAGCGCGGAGTTACGGGTGTTGCCAGATCCGGCTGCTTTTAGAATTTGAGTTTGAGCTCCAAGGGAGCAGCATTGCGCTTATTGATTTTGATGTGGCAACTGCGCTCGGAGCTTAGGCTGCCAGAGACGGAATAGCTGATATCTTTTAAACTGCATTCTTCGACGCTCTCTTCGGAATCCGAATCGCCAGAAGAATGATTTGGTCCCTGCTTACCCGAATTTATCAAGTTAGGCGCGCGCACACTGAGCAAGACTTGTTGGATTTCCTTTTCGGAGCAGCTGCCGTTTTTATCGGCGTCTTCGCAGAGCGCGACTTTCAGCTGCATGTTGCCCCAGCCGGTGCGTAAAAGTTCTTTGTATTTTTGTAGGTTCAATTCCAATTTCGATAGTTTTTCCGCGGCTTCTGCCACCGGCGCTACGGCAATTTCAATCGCCTTGTCGTCGCCATTGCGCTTTTCCCATCGAACGCTGATTAAGCCATATTTAATCTCCATGGGAGGAACGCACACATACTCTGGTTCCTCGGGCGCCACAGGAGGTGTTACGGGAGGAGTTGCAGGAGGAGCCACGGGATCGGAACTCGAAGGATCCTGAGCACCCTCGTTGGAGGAAGAAGAGTTTTCATTCTGGCTCACGGTGATTTCTACACCTGTGATTTGGCCATCTGCAGTGACTGCAGGCGACCCCATAAGCTCCGGGAACGATTCGCCGGAACAGGCGCTTAGGAGCAGCGATGCAAGCGAGAGAGCAAAAAAATTCTTTTTCATGGTTGGCCTCGAGCCTATATAGAGCAACTCAGGTGCCAACTTTACAGCCGTAAAACTGTGTGCCAGTTGACGAACTTTTAGTCACTCCAGCGGCAACTTGCGGGTTCTCATTGAATTTACACGACTTAAAGTGACCATCTTTAAGCGTGCCCGTATTCTCTACACTACCGCGCAGGGGCCACCACTGCGCTTGGCAGCTGGCAGGCTTTAAACGTCGGTGGATTGAGTAATACCTGATCCCCAAAATCCTCGGTGCTGCATTTTCCGTCGTGATTGGTGTCGTCACACACGTAGAACGTAACCAAGACTTTCTTCCAACCTCCGGGAAGTTGAGAGGCTGCCGCATTCCAGCGCAGAGTGGAATAATCGAGTTCCAAGGCTCCGCGAAATTTGGGTCCGAAGTAATCGACTCGTTTGAGATCCACGGTGCGCAACAGGACCGCTGGTTGTTGCCGTAGGTACTCATAGTACTCAGGCCCCACTGCGGAATTCCCATTCTTATATTGCGACATTGGATTTTTTTGAGCTGCCTCACTGGGCGCGCGCGCTTCCACAGCTAAGATGGGATTTTGCGCGTCGGCAAAAGCCAGCGCATCCGATTTACCGCCAACCGCATTTAATTTAAATCGTACCCAGTCGCTTGCAGTCACGCAGTAGGCGGGATCCGTATTTTCCGAGCTGCCCGTACCGGGAGAAGTTCCTCCGTCGGTAGTTTCACCGGAAGAGTCATTGTCGGCTACAGTGCCGCCATCGGAGCCGCTGGGAGAGCTACCGTCACTGCTTGAATCGGTGCCGCCACTTGTGCCGCCATCTGCAGCTCCGCCAGAAGAATCAGTGCCGTTCACCGTATCGGTATTCGCCCCGACATCGGTGCTGCCTCCGTCGCCACCACTGGTGTTGTCATTTTGGGTAACAGTGCCTGTATCCGATCCGCCCGTTGTGTCGCCGGGAGGTAAAACCGTGCCACCATCTGTGCCGCCGGCGTCGGCAGCAGGTTCGGCTGGTGCATTTATTGGATCTGGACTGGAGATAGAACCGTCCGTGCTCGTACTAGAATCCGGATTCGTACCTGTATTGGTGTTGGTATCTGCAGTGACTGTATCCGAACTTGGAGTGTTCGAATCCGTCGGGCTGCTCTGGGTATCAGCTGAAGTCGAAGTCGACGAATCTGGATTAGGCGGCAGGTAGTAGCCACCATCCGAACCTGATCCGCTTGCATTGGGATCCGGGATGTAACCCGTTTCCGACTGTCCTTCGAGGACGGCGCGGACGCCTACTACAGAAGACGCGGAAGGGTCCTGGGGCTTACCGCAGCTGGCTAATATCAGCGCGCTAGCTAAGTAGACCAACGTTCCTGTTTGCGAACTCACGTTCCGAATGAACAGTGTCTTCTTCATGACATCCTCCTTGGAGGCCGGAAGCTAACTGGAAATATCTTCACTTATTAGGGTAGGCCTCAACGGCTGCGTAACTTTTCTAGAATTATGGAAAGGGCTTCATTATTGAATGCTGAATTCTGACGCTGGTGGGTGGAATCGAGGCTGAACCCTGGTAAATCTGGGAGCAATGCTAGCGTTGGCATTGCTGAGTATTATTTTCGCTCGGACCGAAGCAGGGTGAAAAAACAGGGCGGGAAAACATCTCCCGCCCCTCGGGTTGAACGACTACTCGCAATCAATTAGCTGAACAATCACTTGTGGCTCGATATCGTCTTTAGTCGATTTCTTCACAGTCTTGCGAATCACCGAATCAAGAGATTTGCCCGATACCGTCGAAATTTGAAGTTTTGTTACGTAAGTATGTAACGAACTTTCTGGAAACACATACTGAGCGGTGGCTTCGTTTGTTGCAGTGAGTTCGAGGGCTTCTTTTTCAAAATAGCCTTCTTTAACGACGAGCGCCTGGGTCAACGGCTCTAGTCCATCAATCGAGCCGAATTGGTTTGAAACGCGAAGCTCCACACCACAGGAGTGTCCGCCCATGCCGGGGTAACCGATATTAAGCGTTACTTTTGAATCCCCGCGATTAAGCGAAGCAAAGTTGTGATTTTGTAGATGCGTGCCGCGCGCCATGCTGACGGTAGAGAGTAGGGAAAGAGTGAGTAAAATGTATTTCATTGATTAATCCTCCTAAATCTAAGGTTAGGTGGGTTTGCTGAGATTAGGAATTTGGAAGGGCTTATGGCTGTCATAGGGAATTCCATGGTATGGGCTTGTCACTATGCGAAATACTTTTGTAGAGGGAGGCCTAGCTACCTATAACGACACGCAATCTCTGGCGGAGTGGACGCCGGCAATATCAAAGCTCTCTGGAAAATTCATTATCTTGGAACGAGATCTCAAAGTGCAGCTGACTTTGGAGCTGCCAGAGAAGACGGAATTTAAGTACGTTTACCGAGCATTTTTGCTCAGTCTGAAAGCTCAAGGTTTAGAGACTCAGAAGACCGGAAGATTCGTTATGGTTGTGAAAGGTGCGGGCTTGCGCGCGCGACACAGAGGCCCCGCTAGTTGTGACTCGGATCTACAAAGTAGAAAAGGACCGAGGAGCCGAGCTTTTAAAGTTTTGGGAAAACGAGACGCGGTCGCCCCAAGGCACGGGTGCTGTCGTTGAGCCGGGAGTGGTGGTTATCGTCGATAAGCGCAGCTACTTAGATTGGTTGGAAGAGCATTTTGATGGGCTGAAATGAACACGATCGCCGGGGTTCACGATTCTGGTTATTTCTGGTGGATGCGAGGTACGCTCCTCGCGATATGCAAGTTGACCAAACGGGAAAAACGGTTAGCCCGAAGCTTTATATTGCTTGTGGAATTTCTGGGGCGATCCAACATTTGGCGGGGATGCGGACTTCTAAGGTGATTGTGGCAATCAACAAAGATCCTGAGGCCCCGTTCTTTTAGTGCGTTTGAATGCTTGCGATTAGTGGGAAACGACGTTGCAAACCAACTCCACTTTTCCCGGCATTTTTTCCGATCCGATCGGACTCATGAAAATCATGCGTAGATGTTCTCCTGCGGCTACTACCGCATCTACCGAAGCGAGGAACTGCCCCTCTTCGCCATCTTCATCCACCTGCACGGCGGATGCCTTTAGGCGGCGTAGGGGCACGTCGTAGATCCCCCTGAAGAGAATTCCGCCATCTCGAACTGACTGGCTAACTACACTATAGGCGCCGTTTCCGCGGTCCTTTTTGCGCGAAACACGAACTAGCTCGAAACCCTCAACCCGAGGCGATGACGCAGAACATATTACCGACGTCGCTTTCCCTGGCGCCGCATTTACCGAATATAAAGTACCCGGCACTGCGCCCACGATGGTTAAGAGCAACATTTTTTTGAACATACAACCAACCCCTTGTTAATAGCTTCGAACCCTAATAGCGGGGTATCGGGCAAGAATCAACGGAATGCACGGGCAAGCAATCGCCCTGCATTTCAATGAAAATCCAAGCATCTGGGCACCTGCGCACAGCTCGCGCGCTCTCAAGAAAAAAACAGATAAGGGGAACTTTCCCCCCAATTACTCCTCCTCCCTCCGCGGAGTTCCACCACCATCAGCGCCCGCTTTCAGCGCATCTTCCGCAGCAGCATCGTTTCTTCCGTTATTGACGACCCTTGACCGAGATGTTTTGCTTTTTGTTTTCTCACTGAAAAGTTGAGGGGGCGCTTTGTTTAACACCATCTGGGCGGTAGACGCGTTTCACACGAACCCAAAAGTTCAACTCCGCGCGCTTCGCGCAGCGGAAGCAATGGCGGGAAAGAAACCTTTGCAGGTGACTCCTGTCTCTGTATTGCCTTGGGGGCGTTATGATGCAGAATCTTTTCAGTTTCTCAACAAGTGGCACGACTTGGCCAGTTTAGCCGATGCAAGAGTTCTCAAGCTCCTCAAAACAGAAAAAAGCGCGTACCTAAAGCCGCATCGTTTACTCTCGCAGGAGAAATCCTCTCTGTCTCAGTCGGTTACTTCCCTGATACATTTTGCCCTTTCCGAGAAAGCCGATCTGATAGTGACGAGCACTCATGGTCGCAGCGGTCCTGCTAGCCTGGTGCTCGGAAGTTTCTCCGAAAGCCTCGTGTATCAATCTCCTATTCCAGTGTTGCTAGTGAACCCGAAAGCTTCGGCGCTGAAGAGAATTAAATCGATCTTGTTCGCCACGGATTTTTCAGATGCTTCTCATGCCGCATATAAGAAAGTGGTTCAGTTGGCCCAGCAAATGGAAGCAGAAGTAGTCCTCTTTCACAAACTCCAGTTTCCCACAGTGGAAGGTCTGCCACCGCTTTTGTTTTCTACTACTCCTTCGGAGCTGCGAGAGAACATGCAAGCAACTGGGCAGAAATGGATTAAGTGGGGCGAGCAGCAAGGTGTAAAGATGAAGCTCCAAATAAACACCGGTAAAGCAGATCGGTTGAAGGAGTTGCAGAAGGTATCCAAGAAACTCGGAAACAGCGCAGTGGTTGCGATGGCGGCGCAGAGCGGAGCGTTGGAATCGAATTTGCTGGGCAGCCTCACTCAAAAAGTTGTTCGGTCCATCAGCTGCCCTGTGTTGGTGATTCGCTCCGAGCAAGAAACGCTGATCAAGAAATTCTTATCCGAAGTGACTCGTCTTGGTTACGCATACACCGCCCAGCCCCTCATTCGATAGGCGAATAGCCTTGCATGGAGAACGCAATGAACAACACAAAATGTCTTGGGCTCATTCTCACTTTTTCTTTTGTCGCTCCGCTTGTGGTTGCCATGGAAACAGGCACTTCTATGGACGATATCAAGAAGATAGAAAAAGCGCATGTCGCTGTGGATGAATTAAAGAATAAGTTTAGACAGGCGCTTACCAAAGCCGTCCACGAAAAGGGTTCCAAAGGTGCTATCGGCGATTGCAAAATAACAGCACCCAAAACTCCGAGTGGTCTGAAGATAGACGCTCGTTCGCTCGAAGTGGGCAGAACCTCTCATAAGTTGCGTAATCAATCGAATGCGCCGCGTGAATGGGTGAAGCCTTACCTAGAAAAGTTTTCTGCCATGAAACCCGCTGATATTCCCAAGTCCACGCTCGTTCCTATTGCAAACGACCACGTAGGCTATTTGGAGCCTCTCTTTGTCGAGCCCGTCTGTTTAAATTGCCACGGAAGCAACTTAGCTCGCGGAGTGAAAGAAGAACTCTCTACTTTATATCCTGGGGATCGAGCCACCGGATTTAACGTGGGCGACTTTCGCGGCCTGGTCTGGCTTGAGTGGAAGACCTCAAAGTAGTTCCTTCAAAAAGCCGACTATATTTAAGCGTGCCTTTGATAACGCGCCATATTGCGTCCGCCGGACTTAGCCTTATTGGGAGTGGTGTGTGGAAAGATTCAGCAGCACGGTACTACCTCTCGCGGCGCGAGGTTCGCAAAGTATTAAATGAAAGCATAAACGGCCAAAAGGGAATGGTATCCTAGCGGCATGCTCTCAACTCTTGGTTACATTGTTATCGCCTTAGGTACGCTCGCCTGGGGTGAAAGTCCGAAACCCGAACACGGCAAGCTATTCGACCGAATCGATTCGCTGCCGCAGAGTTTGCGCGAGAACAAGCAATTACCCAGGAAGAACCAGAAAGTAGAACAGCCAAAAGATTTGGAGCTGCTTGTCGACTCTTTGGAAAAATGTATTCAACGCCGCGTACCAGATTCATATGCGCAAGCCCCAAAACCATTCGACCAAATCGAGAAAGCGCTTGCAAGCGCGCGGGAAGAATTTGCCCGCGATGAGGCGCTTCGCAAAGAAATCAGAAATTTCGTAGTGGATCCGAGTCTCAGGACGGAGAAAGCGGAGAAGGCCTTCGCTGAAGGAAAACAGATCCCGTCACCAGCGCAAATAGCTCTCCGTGAAGCGGAATCCAAAAAGGCTACTTATCTTTTAATGCTAACGAACCGTATACCCACTAGCCTAAGGGACAATTTCTACTTAAAGGGCAACGATACCCACTGGGCAGCGTTGGTAAGCTACCTACATGCGTGCGAGCAAGCCGTACTCCAGCCGCCCCAGCGCTCGGGAACGAAAACTCACTAGCCATAGTAGTCAGTTGCTAGGAGCAAGGCGATCAGCAACTGATTCGCAGGCCTTTTCGGTTTAGCTTTTCGACCAGCGTGGTGCGAATAAGATTGAGCAGAGTGGCCGCGCGGTTTTTATTGCCGTCGGTTTTTTGCAGGGCTTGGAGAATAAGTTCGTTTTCGAATACGCGCTCCATCAGGTTTTCGAGCTCTCTTACGTTTCCTGGATTCGCCTATTTCCGTAGTGTTCCAGAAATGTTCCATGGGACGAGAAATCGCGGTAGACGTATTTTTGGAACTCATGCTACCCACTTGAGTTACCAAATGGTTTTGTTTTTCCGCGGGAGTAGCTCAGTTGGTAGAGCATCAGCCTTCCAAGCCAAAACCCCGATCTATCGTCGATAAAAGTAAATCTAATGCAGGAATCCACGGAGTCGGTTACGTCACCCGGCATCGGATTATCTAGTGCGGCCGTCTTGGCGAAGAGCAACCACCATCGCAAAGATAAAGCAGACCGAAGACAGCGAAAAATCAACTGGCACGCAATGCTCGTTCTCTAGACGTGGCGAAAACTTCTGTCCATGTACCGGCGAAACTCTTAGAATAACTGGAACATGAAACTAATAGCGCGGTGGACGCGGAAAAATCTGAGTTACGCGGTTTCGTCGCTATTGATGCTAACGGTCACGGTTGAGGCTCTCTCCAGAGAAATTGTCAGTATTGCGACTGGAGGTGAGCACAGTTGCATTGTGATGAATGGCGATGTGTGGTGTTGGGGGGGCAATTCGCTCGGTCAGTTAGGACTGGGAACTACCGCTGATCAAGCTACTCCCCAGAAAGTCTCGGTTTTGCCGGGAGTTTTCAAAGAGGTTGCCGCCGGGCAACAACATACCTGCGCTTTAACGGTCGAAGGCGCCGTTTGGTGTTGGGGAAACAACGTGCATGGCGCAGTCTGCGGGGATTGTACGGTGATGTCGACGGGGCCCGGACTCAAGGCCTTTAGAGTTCCAGGGCTAGAGTCGAACGTGTCACATATTTTCGCAAATGGCCTTCGCTCTGCGGCGCTGAGAGACGGAAACCTACTCCAATGGGGTCGAAATACTGGGAATAAAGAGAGCAACGGCGGCGCACTTCCTGTGAAGGATGCCTTCCTAACCGAGCTTCTCGGCACCCCAAACAAATTCATCCGCATTGGTTTGGCCGGAGATGAGCATTCCCCCGATACCTGCGTAACCAATTCAGCTGGGGAATCATCCTGCTGGGGTGAGTCTGTAGGAGGCAAGAAAATGAGTGGTCCAAAAGCCTCAGCCCAGGTAGCGATGGACGCATCGCTCAGCTGCGCCCTAGGACGAGACGGTAATTTATCGTGCGAAGATAAAACGAAGAACGTCTTTAAGATCACCAAAGCAGTCGACTTTGCGATCACCAGTAAAATGTACTCTGACGGAGCCTCTGTTTGTGCGCTCACCCAAAATTCTGACGTGATTTGCAACCAATTGGTTAAAGGGAAATTCGGAGCTTCTACTCCCCTGGTTCGTGCCGATGGGTCCGCGCTAAAAAAGGTTTCTAAAATCGCATCGAATCATGGACACAGTTGCGCCATTGCCGAAGAAAAAGTCTACTGTTGGGGGCAGAACAATCGCGGACAACTCGGACTTCAATCTCCGAACTTTCAAAAGTTTTCATCTCCGGTAAAAGCGATGCGGACTGGCAATGCAAGCTCCTGTGCCCTGCTTGCATCTGGACAAGTGAACTGCTGGGGAAACGGCTTCGGTGTATCCCCAAAACCTTTGGACGGCGGCCCCGCTACCCGTTTTGACGTTGGGAATGAGTACAGTTGTCTGGCAGGAGACGCTGGCGTGGTGTGCAACGGGCCAGGCTTTTACACTTATTCATTTGCCTCAAATTCAATATCAGAGCTTGCGGTTGGCGATCGGAGAGCTTGCGCCGTAGATCGCGCGGGCCTCTGGTGTTGGGGTGACTTCGCTGCCGAGGAACACAATGTGAAGTTATCGAGAGAACGTGTCTTGGGCATCAAGGGAAAAGCGAAGAAGGTGAGCATAGGGGAAACAGGAACCTGCGCGCTCGCCGACAATAAGGTCTGGTGCTGGAGTGTCTACGGAGCAGAAATGGTTCCCAAGGTCCAAAAATTGAGTGGCAATGCGATCGATGTATCCATTGGCGAGCTCATGGCATGTGCCGTCCTAGAAAATGGCAAAGTTGAATGTCTCGCGAAAAAACCGCAATCAATTCCCCAGCACGGCTCAAATGCTACTTTTGAGATCTCAGAAACCCAAGAGGTTCGGCTTCCCGAAAAAGCGGTGAGCGTGGCGGTTGGTTTGGGAAACAGCGGCTGTATTTTGGCGGAATCAAAAAAAGTGTATTGCTGGGATGAAACTACATTCCGGCCCCGTCCAACCACGGACGCTCTATTGGTTGAGACTCCAGGACCCGTACGTTCGTTGGACTACAAATATTCGAACGGGTGCGCGCTGCTTGAATCGGGGGATTTTCATTGCTGGGGGAAATATAATACCTTTGGTGAACTTGGGTGGGGGCGCCCCTCCGAAGTGGCTTTAGAAGTTCCTCTTAAATAGAAACGCGATCCGACAGGAAAAGGGGTGTTAGCTGCCTATTCGTTATGCGGCTTCACTACTTCACTACCGGAAGAACTAGCTCCACAATCCATTTTGCGCTCTGGTAGGCGGTTAGGCCATCCTCTTTCTTGTAAAACTCCGAAGGCGTGAGATCCTCAGAGCCGTAAAATGCATTTTCTCGGTCTCGTCGGAGCTGGCGCGAAATGTGCTAACTTTAGAAAGCTCCACGCGAAAACTCTCGGGAAGGCGCTCCTCATTCTAAAGATCGAAAGAGGATCGTTCCGGTATCCGCGAGTGATTCTACAAAAAAGAAACAAGATCGCCCAAACCGGAGCTGGTCGGATCTTTTAAAGAGGTCCTTTTCCATCGACATAATGTCGTGCGCTGCATGCGGTGGAAAGATGGAGTTCGTTTCCCATATCGACGAGATTCCGCTTGTAGCATTGCGAATTGACGCTAGGAGCTTCTAGGCGTTGAATTTACTTAATATTTAGGGAGCACCATGGACTTAGTCCAAATTCATCTGGCATTAAATCACGCGCCGATTTTTGCAACGCTATTTGCAGCGGGCCTAATTCTCTTTGGCCTCGCAAGGAAGAACATTACCGTCCGTAAGACAGGCCAATGGTTCCTCGTCCTAGCAGCACTATTTGCTGCCCCTGTATTTTTGACCGGAGAGCCCGCTGAGGATGTAGTCGAGAATAAACCCGGCGTGACAAAGCCGCTTATCCACGATCATGAGGATTCAGGGAAATGGGCGCTGACGATAGCCGGAGTCGTGGGAACAGCCAGCTTGGTAGCTTTGGTTTTGGAACAAATCGGTAGGACGATTCCTAGCCCCATTTTCCGAGTCCTCCTCGTGTCGGCGTTTTTCTCGCTGGGAGTTTTTTTGCGCACGGCCCATTTGGGCGGACTGATTCGGCACGATGAACTCAGATCAGCGACTGAGGTAGATCCTGCAAAAATCGAAGAAGAGAAAGTCCCCGAAATTTTCGATTAGGCAGAGGGGGTGACATTCTTTTCCGTAGACTGAGGTTCGCGGCCGAACTCTCTGTCAAAGTCGGCTCTAACTGGGTTTATTGCTGATATCTGAATGGCGAATAAGCCTCACCCCTGAAAATGGGCGGTTACACTTCCTATCCTTTTTGAATTCGCATCGAGGTTGGGACAGGCGCTTCCAGGAACTGAAAACATCCTGATCGAAATTTCCTATCACGCCCTGAATAATCGCGATTCTCGCCCGTCTTGTACTTGGAAAGCGTGCTCTTATCGCGCCCGACAGCTTCTGCGATTTCATTTTGTGAGTAAGGAAGAACCGAAAAAATAAAAACAAGTTCCTTGGGCTTTAAAGTCCGCGTTCTGTCCGCGAGCTTCTTCAGAAGCTCATGGAGTCTTCGATGGGAGCCTACTTCAACTCTATTGAAGAAGATTGGGTTCGGGGCACGGTGGACATCACCTATAGCGTACGCCAATTTTTTTGAAAACGGTTGCCAACTTTTCGTATCAACTTCCTATCGGCTAATGCGGCGCGGGTGCTGAAAGCAGTAACCGGTCCAAATGCTGAATCAGGCGACGATTCATGCGCACCGCATCGATCCGATACGTCCGTGGGTGTTCTCTCTCATTTCGAAATTCCTCACCCATCACGTCAGCGCTTGCTCGATAAACAGCTTGAAGTATCTGAGCCCGACGAGCGTCTCCCGGTACAGACTGCAAATAGTGGGTCCATAGGTGGTATTTTGCGGGACCAAATGTGCGGTAGGGGTCGTTATATCCGACCGGGGCATTGGAACTAAATCGGGGGGCGGAAAGCGCATACGGTTCAAAGGCTTCTAGATCCCATTTGTGAGAGAAATCTCTGAACTTCTCATTTTCTTTTTTAGCCGCAGGATCAATCGAAAACGAGTCTGCTAACAGTTCTATCTCGATCCGTGGATTGCCAGACATTAAAACCGTGGAGGTATTCGAAATGAGTTCGCTGAGCGAATTTTCAATGAAATCTCTCTTTCTCAACTTTTTTCGTAAAGATTCTATTTTTCGATTTAAATCCCCAATTGGCCTTTTTGATTTTTTGCGTTGTTCTACTTCCTTCCCCAGATTCAAACGTTCGCTTTGCTCGCGCATCCAGTTCTGAATGGCCGGATCGGGCTCACGCCGCAGATTAAAATGGGTTATCTGGTGCATTCGTTCATGCCCCGCACAAAACGAAAGATGTTCGGGCCGGTGGTTCGATGAGGCAATTAGGATTTCATCTGTGCTGAGAGAATAACCTGTCCCAAAAAGCCAAGACGAAGCACGGATATTTGCGGTCGGAGGAAGGGCCAGTTTTCCAGCCAAAGCATCGACTTGATGAATGCCGGCGGTGATGGCTCCAGCTTCCGCCCATTCTTTACCATTTGCTAGCTGCTCGAACTCTACTTTACAGTCCACAACAGCTTGAGCGGTTTCCGTTCCGATTGAGCTCAGAACGACAAGGAAATAGAGCCAGCCGCGTACCCTCATTTTAGGAGTATAGCAGAGGAGGCGATGCCTTCTTCGGTAGCGAGAATTCGTATAGAGAGGTTCGCGGCCCTTACACCGCGTTAGACGGCGTTTTGAGGCACTTATTGCCGGTAACTACATTTCATTCGTGATCGGATAAGCGCTTTAAAATCACGCGAAAGCCCTTTGTGGCAAGAGTCTCCGGGAGCGATTAGGGTCAAATGCCTCGCGCTCTATCATGGCCAGCAGAAATTTTTCTGCCATTCGATTTCGCACGGATCGCAAAATAATCGCGAGCATGTCTGGCGCAATCAGCAAAAGCATCACTACCGGAAATTCGTAAGTCCGCTTCTTGGGCGCTTGCGAATAGAGGCAGTCGTTTCTCATCACATCGGGATGGTGTTGAACCAGCTGGCAAAGATGGGGAAAGCCAAGCAAACGCAGTTGCATGTTTTTACGTTACTGCGAAAAATGTTCGGAGATGCAATCGAGCTGTTTCGATTGCTTACTTTTAATCCAGCCCAACGAACCCTCAAACCAAAGGTCCCTATTAAAGAGACAACTCACCTAAATCTAGGGGATGCCAAAAAGCTGCTGGTCCACGTCGCGGACAAGCCTTACGGCGTGGCAGTTTGGCTTCAACTCTATTTGGGCCTTCGGATGGGGGAAGTGCAGGCTCTGATCTGGGAAAACGTCGACCTGACCGAGGGGCTTCTAAGAATTCGAAGAACCTACGTCCGAAAGGAAAAGGTCATTCGGGACTACCCGAAGGGATGGCGTCACCACTCCCACAAAATGCCAGCCGAATTGTGGGACTTTCTGAAGTCGGAGCGAGAAAAGGCCACGAGCATTTTCGTGGCAACCTCGCCGGAGGGCGGGATGCTTTCCTATGGATGGTATTCACGCAGGCTAAAGCGATATTGCGCGGAGCTCGGGATTACTCGGCTATTTCATTGATGTTCCACGATGCTCCACGGGACGTAAAAATCGCGGTAGACGTATTATTGAAAACCGTGCTAACCACTCGAGTTACCAAAAGGTTTTAGTTCCGCGCGGGAGTAGCTCAGTTGGTAGAGCATCAGCCTTCCAAGCTGAGGGTCGCGGGTTCGAGTCTCGTCTCCCGCTCCAAATTTTCAAAGGCCTCCACTTCGGTGGGGGCTTTTTATTTTGCGCGCGACCCACTCTATTTGATTTGGCGGCCTTCGCCGCATGAGGGCAGGCCCTGCGGGGTTCAACAGTCCCCCGGACTGTTGAACGGGTTCGAGTCTCGTCTCCCGGTGCATGGCCCGGGTTTGGCCATTTCTGCCGCTTCGCGGGCCGAAACTACTTGGACATCCAGCCAGGTAGAGCGACGATGTACGACTTGCGGGTTTATTCTAAACGAGTCGTTTGAAAATAGAGGTGTGATTTGAATCCTTGGCATGATGTGCAAGTGGGTGAAGCGGTTCCTAAGTTGGTCTGGGGGGTTATTGAGATTTCTAAAGGGTCGAAGGTTAAGTACGAGTTGGATAAAGCGACTGGGCTTTTGAAAGTCGATCGGGTTTTGTTTAGCTCTGTGCACTATCCCGCCAACTATGGGTTTATTCCGCAGACATACTGTGGCGATCGCGATCCCCTCGACATTTTAGTTCTGGGACAAGAGCCCGTCGTGCCGCTTGTGCTGATGAGGGCCAAACCCATTGGAGTCATGAAGATGCTCGACCAAGGAGAAGCCGACGATAAGATTGTGGCGGTCCATGCGGATGATCCGGAGTACGCCCATTACGACGATATTAAAGAACTTCCGCCTCACCGGCTTTTGGAAGTGCGGCGGTTTTTTGAAGACTACAAGGCATTGGAGAGAAAAGCGGTCGTCGTTGAGGAATTTCTTGGCAGGGTGGAAGCCGAGAAAGTTGTCACTGAAGCCGTGAAGCTTTACCAGCTCCATAAAAATGAACTGCGGGTTGCTAAAGTTTGATTCCTGAACGAGGCATCTTTATCTCGCCGCGCCAATCCCCTCGTCGATACTTGAGGTATGATTGACGCACCTTGTGGACTTGGCGCTTACATCAGGACTTTGACCAGAATCTAGCCCTACGCAGCGATTGGGAACGGTTGCATCGGGAGAGTGAGTTTCCTACCGTTTTTGGCCTGTTCGCTTTTCACCAGGCTTCGTTTGAGAATAGTCGTCAAAATTGGACCTTAAAGACTTTGGTAGGGCGGGATCCTACTGGAGTGGTGCGTATGATTGCTCCATTTGCAGCCGCGAACTCTCACCCCTCCCATTGGCGTTTTGCGATTCCCGATGCGTGTGACTATGACTGCCTACTTTTTCAAAAAGGCGACCGGCAAGCGGTTTCAGAGCTAGGCAAATGGCTGCAGTCCAATCCGAATTGGGAGCATATTGAGTTGCAGTCGTTGGCCGGCGGGCGCGAGGAGATTAGCGCGCTTACGCCGCACTTGGTGCAGAGGACCCGCAATCGATTAAGCAATGGGCTGGGCGTTCTCCTCGGCAACTACCCCATGAGTTATGAAATCCCCGATTGCAATCATCCCTACTTAACTGCGCAAGCTTTGGCGGAACACACAAATGCTCTTGAGCAAAAACAGTACGGGCGCAATTTGCGGTGGTTTCGCAAACAGTGCCCTTTGCAGCTTGAAACGTTTGCCAACAAGGAAACTATTTTGGCGGGTCTCTCGCGGTTTGCTGAACTGCATTGCGGGCAGTGGGGGAAATCTGCCGAAGGGGCTTTGGTTCCAGGTGGGCAGGGCCTTGATTTCTTAGAGCGCCTCAGCCGCATCGAAATCGACGAATACCCCGTGCGCTTGAGCGTTCTCAAATGGGGTGATGCCTGGATTGCCGCGCATTTTGGTTTCGAGTGGCGGCAGCGGTTTTACTGGTTTCTACCAGCTTACGACGTAGCGCTTTCACAGCGAGCACCGGGTCGTCTGCTCTTAGCGCATTTGCTGCAGAGTGTAGCGCGGCAAAAAAACACTGAGTTTGATTTTCTTCGCGGCAATGAACCCTATAAACTAAATCTAACGCCGACAAATCGGGCCACCTCGCGGTTGCATACTTTTAGAACGCGAGCCAGCGCACTCCGATCTGCCTTGGAAAGGATCCGACATGTCCGAATCAGCAACGCAGCAAGTGTATTCACGAGATTGGGAAGTCTATTCTCGCAGCGACATTATGCCCGAGGAAAGTCGGCTCCTTGAGATTTACAAAACGAAATGGCCGACCGCTAGGGTCTTAGATATCGGCATCGGCGCTGGGCGAACCACTTGGGTGTTCGGCAATATTGCCAACGAATATGTGGGCGTGGACCTCGTGCCGGAGATGGTTGAAATCTGTCGTCGCAATTTTGGTGAGAACGCACACCGTCGGTTCTCCGTGGCGGATGCTAGCAATCTGAAGCACTTTGAGGACTCTTCTTTTGACGTCGTGATGTTCAGCTACAATGGCATCGATCATTTGAGCCCCGAAGGCCGCTTGAAATTTCTAAGCGAGGCCCGGCGCGTGCTGCGCCCAAAAGGCATTCTCTACTTCTCCTCTCACAATCTTGGAGTGCTTCCTCACAATGCCTATCAAGCATGGCGCCCGTCCCGCAATCCCTTGCGGTGGCTACGAGAGATTCGCCATATCCGTCATGAAATTGCTTTCTTCAAAAACGCCAACGCACTCGCAACTTCCGATGAAACTCGAAAAAAAGGGTGGTGCGTGTTGCCAGATGTTTCTCACAACGGAGTGTTCACTCTCTACTACATCTCGCCAGATGCTCAAGACCGTCAGCTAGAAGAGGCCGGGTTTGATCTCAAAGATGTTTGGAATGTGCACGGCAAGCCAGTCGTCGATCTCACCAAGCCTAGTGAAGGTTGGTGGATCGCATATCACGCGATCAAAAAATAACGGCCTAGTTCTCAGGACTGATTTTTCTTTGCATTGTGGCCAGGTTTTCGTAAATAGGCCCCATGTTGTTAGCTCGTCTTTTATTTGTCGTCGTCAGTTTCCCTGCTTTTGCAAGCATTCAAAGCAGTCCCATTGAGTGGGAACCTGTTGGCAATAAAAAGGGCGTGGAGCTATTTCGACGAGATTCCCCAGGGGATGTCGTGGAGCTCAAAGGGGTAGGGACTATCGACGCTCCGCTTTGGAAAGTGGCCGCGACGTTATTGGATACAGAACGAGCGCCGGAATGGGTGGATAGCCTGGAGCGATCAAGTGTCGTGCGGCGAATCGATCGCAATACCTACGTAGAGTACAACCACATCGGCACACCGTTTTTTCTCAAGGATAGAGACTTCGTTTCGCTGGTGAAGATTGAAGTCGATCCAGCGGCAAAGACGTTTGCTTTGCGCTATCAGCCTACGGACGACAGTGTCGGCGACGAAGGACACATCCGGGGGGAGATCAAACCTGCCATCTTCAAACTCACTTCTCTAGATACCAATCACACGCAGCTCACGGGCGAAATCCACTGCGACCCCAAAGGAACTATTCCAAAGTGGCTCGTAAATTTCTTCCAAAGTGATTGGGCGTTGGTCACGGTGACTGCACTGCGGGAGCAAACTGCAAAATCCGAAGTGCGAATTCCAGCCGAATTTGCCGACGTCTTGAGTCCAACGCTAGCGTTTTAGTGCGTGGGGACTGTTGGAAACTGTGGGACGCCCATAGGGATTTGGTAGTAATCGCCTTTTTCTGACGCAAAGATGTGCATCTTCACTTCCGCCATTGTCGCGTGGAATATCGGCAGAAACGAAAAAGTGGCCAGAGTGTTTTCTACACTGGATACAATGACACGCATCGGGATTCGGAATGGGCCCCTTTACCTCGAACTTTATCCGTCCGCACGAACAGGATCCTTTTGCCATAATTGCTCTCCAACAAAACTGTCTAGGTCCTTTGGGCTGATCAATAAAGAAAAAACTAAATGCGTATTCTTACCGTGTACTTAGATCTGATCTTTTGCATTCTTGCTAATATTCGGGAATAGCCAGTGCTCTTCTTCAGTAAATCCGAACTGACAATCCTAACCAAGTCCTAAACTGAGTCTAATAATCCTGGGTGGCAGGCAGGGTATCTACGGTGTACATGCGCCGGTCCTTTTTTCCATTCGCCTTCCTTGCTCTTGCTGCCAGCTTAATCGCTGCCACTTCGCACGCGTCGTTCAACCGCTGCGATCTGCTACTGTTGCCTTATATGGAAATCGATCTGCAAACCACCAGACCCACTCAGGGCGGTATTGGTTTACGCCAAGTGGAAAAGAAGCAAAAAAAACTCGAGCGCTTTGAATCCGATGAAGAGCGCGAAGCCTATCTCGGTGACAGGCCTATTCCGGTTGTAAAAGGTCCTGGCGGATTGGTTTATATTTTGGATCGTCATCACCTCGCTTTGGCGTTGTTGAAAATCGGCACGACTAAAACACGGGCGTATGTCGTGAAGGACTGGTCCGCGATTGAAAGCGAGCAGGAGTTTGTTGCCCTGATGACTGCAAAAAATTGGTTTCATTGTTTTGACGGTGAGGGCGCGCCTGTTCCGGGTCCTGCTTGGTTGCCTAAAACTCTTTTAGAATTACCGGATGATCCGTTTAGAAGCTTGGCTTCTACTGTTCGCAAAAAAGGCGCCTATGTGAAAGTGCAAGCTGATCCCTTCTTCTCCGAATTTCGTTGGGCCAATTTCTTTCGCCAGAGAATGGTCATTCGCGATTGGTCGGATTCCGTTGCGCACGCTACACAGCTAGCGCTTTCCCCCGAAGCATCTGGACTGCCCGGATCTATTGCAAGTCCGTAATAGCTTTTCCGCGAAGACCCTTGTCCTGTTTGGTTTTTTGACACAATCGTCAATTTGATTGTTTACAGCCCCCACCCGCCAAGTTAGACGGGATCAATATCGAGAGGGGTAAAAAATGAATCGTTCTCTATTTAGTTTTTCTGTAAGCGTTCTCGCTCTAGGCGCTGTCGCAAGCAATCCGGCGATGGCCGATGAATCCAAAAAAAAAATTAGGACCGCAAAAGCAGTTTATGTAGTCGTGTCGGGTCGTCAGGTTGATATTCCCGTCGCCGGAAAAAGTTCGCGTGACGAGTATGGCAATTTCAAATTCGAACCAACCAAGATTCAGAATTTTGAAATTGTAGTCGGACCTGAGTCGACCAAAGCAGGTTGCGTTCCCGCTGCAAAGGCAGATGGATTAAAAAGTTGGAGCGATGTGCGCTCAACGGAAAAAGACGTCGTAGCCGCGACAAAGCTAGGCACCAAGAAATTCCTCGCATTTGATAGCGATAAAGAGGAGTCGACGGCACACCAGTTTGAAGTCAACGAAGGTAAAGAAACCGCCGTTACCCACATCCGTGTCTTCTTCCCATTTCAAAAGCAGTACGAGCAGTGCGGCTTCATGGTGAATTTGTTCCTGAGCGGCGAGCCAGACGAAGTGATCCAATCCGCACCTAGAAAGTCGGAAGACGGAAAAGAGGCCGATACGGAAACCAAAGACTCTCCGGCTCCTCCGCCTCCACCAAATTAAGTTGTCGGGGCGAGATTACGCGCTAGTATCGACGGCATGAAGATTTGCATCGGCGCTTACGCGGCCTCACCCTCCGCAAATGGTTTTGATATTCAAACGGAGTCTCTCTACTACGAGGGGCTCCGTTCTTTTAATTTCCTCTCCGGCTTGGAAATCCCTTTTCTGGGTACTCTTCATTCCGAACCCAATTGGTTTTTAGATCAGCTCTCATCGCAGTGGGATTCGGTTTTAACGCCGATTCCAGGCGTAATGAACACCCTCGCCAAGGACCCGCATTTTGGCTTGGCCTCTGATGATGCTGGCGGCCGCACCCGGGCAGTGGAGTTTATGAACAAGCTCCATGAGTCAGTCGTGACGATCAATCGCCACGTCGGCAGACAGGCAATTCGCGCAGTTGAAGTCCATTCGGCGCCTACATTGGGAAAAGACGGCGTTTCGAGTTCCATCGATAGCTTTGCTAAATCGCTGACCGAACTGCGCGCGTGGGATTGGCACGGCGCCCAACTTGTTGTGGAGCACTGCGATGCATTTAGGGCAGGACAAGTCCCAGCCAAAGGGTTTCTCACTCTCGATGCAGAGATGGCAGCAATCGCGCAATCGTCGGGAACCACTCCTTTGGGGGTGCTGGTGAATTGGGGACGATCTGCAATTGAAACTCGCAGTGGTGAGGGACCCGAAGAGCACCTCAAGCAAGCAGCAACCAAAGGATTACTAAAGGGGCTGATCTTTTCGGGGGCTACCGTCGATAGCCCGCTTTATGGCAATTGGTCTGATTCTCACGCGCCCTTTAAAACGTTGGGCAGTCAGCTCACTTCTGCACGCGCCGAGGCATGTGTTCAGATCGCGGATGCGGCAAAGTTACCTGTGTTTGGATTCAAGATGCAGGCATTGCCGAAATCGCTGACGGTATCGGAGAGGCTGGCTTTTCTCGAGCAGAACGCGGCTCAGTGTCTGCATCTGTTGAAGTAACGAAGCTGTATTTCACGGATCGGGGGCAGGATGAGCAGAGCGGCTGTTTGTCTTTGTGTTGCATTCTTTTTTTCCAGTCTTACGTGGGCAAATACTTGTTCGTTTCAGGCGGATTCCACGGCTTGGAATCACGAACTCGAATTAAGTGAAAAAGCTATGGTCGCTACCGACCTCTCAGCCGACGCCAGACGGGAACTCGCAAAGACTAAGATAATTCTTTCGGGACTGCAGCGGGCGACTGGAGTTGTTTCTCTCAAGCTAGTTCACGAAACAGAAACCAAAATCACAGAATTCGAAAGCTTGGTTGAAGAGCACTTGCTGGAAGCTGAGGATTATCGTTCTCAGAAAAAAATCTGGTCGATTCAGCGCAGGTGCGACGACTCAGAAGCTGTCCGACAAGAGCTCGCGCAAGCCTACGTCGATTTGTGGACGACGCGAGAGAAGCTCCAGGCCCAGAAGCTCACTCGGCTGAAAGCCACGCTGGCCTTTGCCAAGGCACAGTTTCAAAGGTGCAAGCCACTGGGCGAATCCGGTGCGATCTCGGGGCGTACATTTCTCGAAGTCGCCGACGATTTTAAGGACGCTCAGGAAAAATATGAGCTGGGTATCGAGCTGAAACAGCTTGCCGCCGACGCTTCGAAGGAAGCCAGCCAGCGACTCCGCACGCTTTGAAACTAGTTGCTCGATAGATTTCACACCCCTATAAGAGATCTATGGGGTTGGGGAGTTTTTATCGCATTCAATGTGCGTGCTTTTTGGGAATCTTTTGCGCATTTCTAAGTTCCAACTCTTTCGCAAATTGCGACAAACTAGTTAAGCGAGCTAGTGCCAATCTGCCCGCCCGTTTTGATATGGGCTATGCGATCAATCACCGTTACGAGATGGAAGAGAAGGGCGAGGACGGCGACCACGCGTTTACATTTTTCTCCGCTGTTCCGCTCCCGCATGGTCCCGAAGAAGTTTTGGAAGACTATGCTCTAAACGGATTTAACGATCCGATTCCCAGAAGATTCGTCATTGGCGACGGCAGTAGTAACTACGCTTTAATCGGAGTGGATCTTGCTTCCGGTTCTCCGCTGGAACGCGCGATTAAACGTATTCACAATAGTATTCTTATTACTCTGTCGCAAAACGAGGATCGTGAGAAGATCATTAGATTGGTTTCCCAAAACGTCGCCAATCACTTGGGGCCTCTGATTGAGCCACTGCCCTGGGATGATGCCCTCCCCCAAATTGAAGAGACAAAACTCAAATTCAACAAGATGGATTTTAATCATCCGGTTGTCGACGCGGGGTTCTCACTTCCTGTAGTTGCCCTCGAAGATTATCTCGATGAGGGCAGGGCTTTTTGCTTGGCCCAAGCACTCGCCGCGTGGCTCGTATTGCGGTCGTTTAATATTCCGTCTCGCATGCATTTCGGTGCGAACGCTGCGCGCGTCGGTACCCACACGGGCCATTCTTCGGTGGAATTAGCAGACGGGCGGATAGTCGACCCAGGTGGGTGGATGGTGATTTCACCTCCGCCAGCAGGCGAGGGCCTCAAATTCGTCGGCGTAAAGGACTCCCAATGGACCTTTCTCCCAGGCTTTCTGACCTATCCCGGAGCCCTCTATACGTGGCGGGTGAGGTTCCAGCGCTACCCAGTGCTAGTACTAGAGAAGAACTCTTGAACAACACCACGTACATTCAGAATACACCTCAAAGCAGCGTGGTTTGGGCTACTTAGCCCGGGCCCCTTAAAACCATCCAAAAGTTCATCAACGGTAACACCGTCAGCATATGCCCAAGACTTGGTCACTGGCTGCTAAATAGGGACCTAACCTAGGCTAGCGATTGGGGAATCCTTTTTGTGGGCAATTGTGAAGGTTTTGCGGCACATCGGTTGCAACCTTAAGACTTATACCGGAGGCCATCGTGCTCACTCTCAAAAAGAATTTCGCTGCTGCTTTACTAGTACTCGCTGCTCTGAGCGGTTGCGCTGAAATGGATACGGGCTCGGACAGCTTTTACAGCGTCCAACGTTCCCGCATCATCACGAACTCGCCTCCTTCTAGTTTTGGCGATGACGGATTATTAGTGGTGGATGGCTTGGGCATGAAAGTCCAAGTTGTTCGCGCCCAGAAAGATTCTAAGATCGTCATTGGTGGATACGGCGATGAAGGATTGATGGGAAAGAATTTTATTATTGCTCGCTTGGACCAATACGGAGTTCCAGATGCAACCTTCGGCGATTATGGCCGCGTTAGCACGCACTTCGGTTACGGCGATGATATTTTGAATGACCTGCAAATCGGTGCCGACGGCTCCATCATCGCTGTTGGTCGCGCTCGCGGTCCGGTGAACGACGACTTAGCTCTCGCTAAATATAATTCCAACGGATCTCTTGATACTTCGTTTGGAAACGGCGGATTGGTTTTGAAGGACTTACAACCTGGCGCTGCTGGAACTTACGATAACGGTGAAGCGCTCTTGTTCCAAGGTCCAGATAAGTTTGTTGTCGTCGGTGAAACGCATGGTAACTGCAAAAACGTAGTTGCTCGTTTCTTGTTAAACGGCATTCCAGACGTAAGTTTTGGGGTGAGCGGAACTGGAATTGAGATCATTCGCTTCAGCGGTAACCATGACACTTTAAACGCACTCGCTTTCGGACCTATGGGCGAAATTATCGCTGCTGGTACGATTGCTGAAGGCCGTGACTTCGGTCTCGTGCGCTTGTCCAAAGACGGTATCGTCGACTTGACGTACGGAACTTCTGGTCGCGCTTACCTTAATATGAACGCTGTCGACCAAGTGAAGTCGGTTGCAGTTCGCCCGAACGGCCACGTAGTGGTTTCTGGGTACACTGGTTCGCTGACTCAGCAATCGATGGTGGTTTTCGAATTGAACGAAAACGGAATGTTGGATTTGAGCTGGGGCGACCAAGGCAAGTTTCTCTTCAAGCGTGATGCGGCTGCTGGTTTGGACCGCATTCTCGATGCTGAATTACTCGAAGACGGATCTTTGGTTGCTATCGGACAGTCCAGTCTAGCCGGAATGCTCTCTGCTAGCGCAATCAAGCTCTCGCCAATGGGCGCGCTGGATGCTCGATTCGGAACTGCTGGAATTGTGATTTCGTCTTACGACCCGATGGAAAACGAATCGGCTCAAGCGATGACGTTACGTGATGGTAAATTAATCATCGCCGGTAACTCCAAGCTTCCTGGTCTCGACCTGATGATCGTTCGTCAAATGGACGTCGAAGGTAAAATGATTCGCTAACTAGCCGCCAGTTGTCAGCAAGCCCGCGCAAGCGGTACCTTCTTGGCAGCAATGGTAGCCGATAGCCCAAATTCAAATAGATTCATACCCCCGCTTTTCCTTGGTTTGGAAGCGGGGGTTTTTCTTTCATTCGTCGGTACGTACGTGTCGGTTAGTTTGATTGGCCTGGGCACGGGCTTAGTGCTGTTGTTTGGTTTGTTGCTGGTGCTTGTAGGGCGCAGAGCCGATGTCTTTTGTGGTAATCCACTGTTCTGGCCGATGTTTTTTCTCATCGCCGCTATCTTGGCGTCTATTGCTCTGGCCCAGCACTACGATTTTATAAAGCCACTCGGGAAAGTGCGTTACTTAGTTTGCCTGTTTTTTATTGCTCTCTATTTTCACCAAAAGCCTCAATCTAAAAAGCATGTGTTGCGACTCGCGCAAGTACTTGCGGTGTTGCTCGGACTAATTGCGATTTTGCAATTCACCGGCGTGTTTTCACCGCTGCCACTTTTTGGCGGGCACGAACCTTCGCCGCTACCACACGGAGACGGGAAATATTTTTTGGCGACGGGCTTTAGCTTTCATCACATCCCTTTTGCTTCGACTTTGATAATGCTGTTTCACATCTTTGTTGCGCGCTTGCTCATTGTTGGGGGAGAGCGAAAGTGGTTGCACTATGGACTGCCTGCTGCCGCCTGCGGCGTGGGAATATTTTGTAGTTTTTCGCGCGGGGCTTGGTTGGCATGGCTTGGGTCTACTCTGGTTTTGCTTGCAGTCTATCGTTGGCGAGTGCTGTGGAAAGCGGCCCTTGGTCTGGCAGCGTTTGTACTGGGACTGATTGCGCTCTTTCCGCATTTTCGCCTGCGTCTCGCGGACATCCGAGCAGACAGAAACGAAGACCGGCTCGAACTGTGGCGTATTTGCTTTCGGATGTTCAAACAGTCGCCGCTGTTTGGGCATGGCTTTTATAGCTTCGGTAGTTTTTACCAGCAGTACACAGATTGGCATCTGCACAATGAAAATTTTCCAGTTGAAGCACATAATATGTACATGGATCTGCTGGCCGGCACAGGGCTAGTGGGCGTGGCGTGTTTCCTCTATTTCGTGATCAGAGCTTGGCGACTTTCGTGGGTTGAGTACCACCACACGGAAATTTCTCTCGACGACAGAGCTTGGGCGCTGGGGATATTGGGCATCATCACTTCGTTCTGCATCGCAGGCGCGTTTGATAAGCAGTTCTATATGACCCAGACTTTGGTACCGAATATCTTTTTCCTAGGGATGCTCTCCGCTCGCGGGTTAGCGTTAAAGTGCTCTGTCAAGTAGTTGCCTGAGAAAAGTATTTGGCGCCGCGCCTTTACGGCGCGGCGTTTTTTTCTAAAGTACTCTTTCGTTACAAGGAGAAGCTGATGATCCGGGTTTTGTTTGCGATTGGACTGATTAGTACAAGCGGTTTTGCCAAAGTGGTTGAAGTCACCAAGATGGCGGCGATTAAAGCAGCCGTCCAACCAGGAACTGTTTTAGTTTTCGATATCGACAACACTTTAGTCGAGGCTAGTCAGATGTACGGCAGCGACCAATGGTTTGAGTCTCTCGTGATGAATGGGATCGCCGAGGGCAAGAAGTTGGGCTTGCCAGAAGCAGAAGTGAAAAAACGCGCAGTCAAACGCGCCATTGAAATTTGGCAGCCGGTCCAGAAAGTAACGACTGTGCAACCAGTAGAGAACGAAACGGCGAGCATCGTCGAAGGCTTTCAGCAACAAGGCTTTTGCACCATGGGCCTAACGGCCCGACCACTAGAAATTGAAGAAGCGACCCAGCGCCATTTGCGTTCCGCTGGCGTAAATTTGGCTGGCGGTTGCAAGATGCCCGAGCAGATGAAGGGCTTTGAAAGCAAACCAGACGTGGGTTGGTACAACGGCGTTCTCTTCGTCGGCCCTGGAAATGACAAGGGTGAATCACTAGTTCACTTTCTGAAGTCGAACGGCGTCGAAGCAAAGCGCATTGTTTTTGTCGACGATAAAACCCGTAATACAGATTCAGTGGAGCGCGCTTGCACCAAAGCGGGTCTCGACTGTGTAAATTTCCGCTACGGCGCTGCTGATCGCAGAGTCAAAAAGTTTGATCCCAAGATCGCCGAAATACAGGCGCAGCTCTTTGGCAAGATCTTGTCGGATGAAGACGCCGCACGGATTTCTCGTAAATGACACTATTTCTACGCTTGCTCCAGGTTGCCTGGCGCGGTTTGTTTAGACCGAAAGTCACGGATTTGGGAGCCGAAATTCGCGAGACGTTTCGCGTTCAGCCTTGGGATCTCGATCTGTTTCTGCATTTAAATAACGCGAAATACCTCAATTACATGGAGGCCACTCGCTGGAGCTTGGTCTTCCGCGCAGGTTTCTTTTTTAAATCGTTTGAAAAGGGATGGACGTTACCCATAGCGAAGATTGAAATCCGCTATTTGCGCCCACTGCGGCTCTGGCAAAAATTCGACGTGACGTCTCAGATCGTTGCTTACGATGCGAAGTGGGTTTACATGCACCAGTGTTTTACTCGCGACGGGAAGACAATGGCGCAAGCTCTGGTGCGAACACTGGTCTATTCAAAGGCGGGCGCGGTGCCACCCGAAGTTTATCTCGATGGCCTAGGCCTCAGTGCAGGGCAGGTCCAAATGCCACCCACTCTGCAGAAATGGTACGACAGCTTTAAAGCCGGCTAGTTGGGTTTTTTGGATGGAGTATTGGTCGATACCAACCACCCCTTCTTGCGCACCCAGGCAAAAATCCCGGCGGAAGTTCCCAACATCACGACCCAAATCGCGGGGTATCCCCAACGACTTTCGAGTTCTGGCATGTACTTGAAATTCATTCCGTAGACTCCCACCAAGAAGGTCAGAGGCAAGAAGAAGACGGAAAACACAGTCAGCAGTCGCATTGTTTCGTTCGTACGGTGAGAAGCCAACGAAATATGCGTTCCAAACAGGTGGTTGATGTCTTCCACCAACTGGTCGGCGTGTTGGTACACGCGCTGGACTTCCTCGCGCAGATCTTGAATCTGTGAAGCGCGTTCCTTGCTCGCTGATTGCAAAGTAAAAATAATGTCCATGTTCTGTCGCAGCATGCGCCGATAAACGCTGACTTGGAGTTTGAGGAAATAGAGATCCTCAATGAGCCCTGGCTCCACTTTGCTGGAAAATACCTTATTCTCCAATCCTCCGAAATTATCGTCTGCTGTCCGTAGGGGCAGGTCGTACGTCAAAACAACTTCCCGAATGATCTCCATCTTCAGATCCGCAAGCGACGTCGGCGGCGGATCCATGGTCGTCCACTTGGTCTTAAGCTTTTCTAGGAAGGGCTGCTGGGTGCGGTGAATGGTGATGAGAACATTACCCGCCGCAAAGATCGCAATCTTGCGTGTGAGTTCCGTAATCGTGTCGGCCTCTGGATCGGTGAGCGCTTTGAGATCAAAATGCCGGAGCAAAATAAAATCGGCGCGGTCGAAGGTTTCAATCTTGGGTAAGTGAGAGGGGTCCATGGCATCTCTCACCACCGCTTTGGGCAAGGAGAAACGCAAGGCCGCTGCTTCTAGTTCTTTTTTGTTGGGGTTCAAGAAATCAATCCACTGAAACCCGTCTTTGTCCAAAATGACCGTCTGCATAGGGCGTCGTTTTACCGCAACGGGATCTACGCGGTCAGTAAAAAACGTAGCGCGGCGCATAGTTAGCTTTGTCGGAGATTCCGTCGATAAGAAGGTGAGGGAGTCTGTACTACATCTATGCGTGCCGCACTGCAAAAAACTGGTTCCCGTCCGCTTTGGGCGCTTGCCTTGTTCTTTGTTTTTGAGACGAGCGGCTATGCGTTAAACGAGAATTTCTCCCTCTATGAGTCGCCCCAGGCCCTGATGATGGGCAATGCGTGCACTGCAGATTCCCGCTGGTACACAGCGCTGTTTCAGAACCCTGCAGGCTTGGCGCAAGCCTATCGTCGAGATACCCGCCGTCATTGGTCAACCACGCCTGTTGCGATTGATTGGATCCCCAGCATGGCGATTGCGGGTCAGGTGATGAGTGATAAGACCATGCAGTGGGGCCGCACGATTGCTGCCATGCAAAGCTCGCCGGGTGATTACCGCTATTCGCGGCTCAATATTGTGCCGTCGATCACACATCGCAATTTCGGCTTGGCCATCCTAGCGACCAGCGAGTTTGCCGGCGAATCGGATGGCACTAACATCGATATTCGCGCAGGCAATGACGTGGGCGCCGTGATGGGATTTGCGTCGAATTTCTTCGGCAATATTCTAAAGCTGGGCGTGAACGTTAAAGCGATCATCCGCAATCAAATTGAGGGCACGTTTGCCCACACTACACTCGTCGACACCGCGAGTGTAAATTCCAATATGAAAGAAGGCCTGGGCTTCGGTGCTGATGTTGGCATGCTGCTGACAGCGCCTTTGCTTTGGTTGCCCACGTTGGGAATTTCGGTGAAAGATGTCGGCAATACGAGGTTTGTTCACTCGTCGATTATCAATCCCTCCAACAACGGCCAGGCTCCTAGTTCCATCCGGCAGACGATCAATCTGGGTTTCATGATGAGTCCGATCTTGTGGCGCGGAGTGCGCGCCAATTTTACGGCAGACCTAAAGTATCTCGATCGGCCCGAGATTCCGCTTACCAAGAAAATCCATTTTGGCGTCGAGTTTATTACCGATAAACGGCTCTACATCTGGGCGGGGATGAGCCAATTGCTTTTGCCGAGTTTTGGTTTGGGATTGCGAACAGTGGGTGGAGATTTAGAAGTGGGAACTTACGCCGCAGATATCGGTGCTGGTGCCGCTCGTGAAGCAGATCGTCGTCTGGTTTTTAGATACACCATTGGTTGGTAGATGAATCATTATCTTAAAATTGCCTTCCTTTTTGCTGTCATTGCAGCTTCTGCACGCGCGGAACTCGTACGCAATTACATGGAAGGCACGCGTCCTGTCGGCATGGGCGGCGCCTTTATTGCCATTGCTGATGATCACAACGCGATTTGGTACAACCCCGCTGGTTTGGGGTTCATGAATAATACGTCGTTTAACTTGGTCGACATCACCCTGGGTGTCGATTCGACGGATACGTTGAATCGCTTTACCAAAGCTGTTTTTACCGGAGAGTTTAAAGACGTCCTCCGCTCGGATGAACAGTTCAATCGGTTCTATGTGCGCCCCACCTTCATGACGAAGTACTTTGCGGTGAGCATGTATGAAGCGCTCAATAGCTACGTGAAGATGAAGGATCTCTCCACGCCAGATATGCAGGTAGACATGTTTACCTACAACGACATCGGGGCGATTGCAGCGGTTGGTTATCCCATCTTGCCGCATCTATCCTTAGGGGCTTCGGTGAGATTGTTTGCGCGTTCGGGTGTGGATACCACTCTAAGCGCGCAAGACTTGCTGACAGAATTAGCAGCTAGCGGCTCTACAGACGTGACTAGCGCCGTTTATAAATCACTTTCTAATTTAATGGGAACAGGTTGGGCAATTGGTGCAAACCTCGGGGCTCTGCTCAAAATTCCCGTGCCCGCTGATTATCCAGAGATTCGTATTGGCGGAACGATTGAGGATGTCACTGATACAGAGTTTCGCAAGCTTGCGACCGATGAGCGGCCAAAGACCATGAAGCGCACAATCAATCTTGGTGTTGCTGTGAAGAATAAACTCCCAGGCGGAGACTCACTTACTTTCGCAATGGACTTGCGTCGCAACTTTGAAAGCCAAATCTTCTTCAAACGTTTGTATTTAGGGGCTGAGTACCGGACGAAGTATTTTGGAATTCGCGGCGGGTTTTACCAGGCCAAGCCCACGTTTGGCATTAGCATCGAAACTCCTCCACACACACGGATTCATTTCTCCACCTACGCCGCTGCACTCGACGGCCAAATGTTGGGCGAATCCCAACGCTGGTACGTGATGCAATTAATTATTGGATTTAATCCGTTCTAGATTACTGACGACCACGAAATACACCGGTGCAACCGTACACAGTTCCCACTGGAACCGCGGCGTAGCAATACTCGCCGAAACTTGCATTCATAAATTCCGGATGTCGACTGTCGCTGCTGGTCTGCCAGCTCTTCACACAATTCGCTGCAGCTTCTGCGGCGGTACTACCCGTCACCACTGCTGCGATTTCGAACACGCCTCCCGGCAATCCATTGTGATGCACGGAGAAACCGCCCTGGCGATTTGCGTTTTCAGTCGCTAAATTCTGAGAATGCGATAAGGCACGAGCGCAAAGGTCATCGCTCTTTTTGCCGTTCGCACTTCTGGCGCCGGTATCGCGCACGGCTTGCGCAAGAATCGAATGGCGCCAGTCCTTACCTTTACTGGGGAAGGTTTCAGCCGACTCCCTCTGTTGTGACGAAACGGGTACGACAGGTGTCACACCGTTAGCCAGTGCTGCAGTAGGGCGTCCACTCGCTGCATTCGGGTTCTCGCCTGTACCGTGAGTGGCAGAGGCAGGCTTTTCAATCTGATCGCCTGGATTAACCGCTCTGGCTTCGTTTGCCGGGGCGCCTTGCTGCTCTAGATTCACCTGGCGCGGCTTGTAGTTTGGCGAGGCGTATTCAAGAGGTGGCAAATATCCAATTTCTCCCTGACGCAAAATCGTGTTCACGCCGAGATACGGGTAGGGATTGTTGCTACGATAAAAATCTTTGCCGCTTAGCATGCGGGCGTATGCGTTTCGGATCAGTGCCATGCGTAGGGCTGCGAAATAGCCATATCCATAACCACCGTAGCCATAACCGGCGCGGCGGTGTCCATAGCCAAATCGGTGATTATTCAGGAGGCCCAGCTGGAGTGCTAGGATACTTGGATTGCGCAGAAAGACAGTGCTGCAACTCACGCTACGGCAACGATCTACAGACGCAACTTTGCGTCTCGCCGCATGCGCGTCGCCGCTATTAAGCGCTAATAGCGCTAGAATGAGAGTTAGAAGGCCATTTAAAAAACTTTTCGATTTCATGACAGTCACAAACAGAGCAAGAGTAATGCCAGCAGACTTGCCGAATACGTGCACTGGAAGTTATCAACAAGAATGCGCATAAAAATATCCGCTCTCGTCTTCTCCTTTTTTGTAAACTTCGCAGTTCAAGCAGCAGAGCCACCGTTGGTGGTTTTTATCGGAGATAGTTTGAGCGAAGGGCAGGGAGTCTCAGCCGAGCAAGCGTATCCGAACCTCATTGGTAAATATCTCGAATCGCGTGGCAAGAAGGTCACGATCTTAAACGCCTCAATCGGCGGTTCCACATCCGCGAGTGCTCCGCGCCGAATGGAAAAAGCGCTGACTAAAAAACCACAACTTGTAGTCTTGGCTCTCGGAGCAAACGACGCGCTGCGTGGTATTAAGCCAGCTGCGATGGAAGCGAATTTGGAAAAAGCCGTTAGCATGGCCGAAAAAGCCAAGGTCACTCTCATGGTGGCAGGAATAAAAATTCCTTCGCTTTATGGTCCCGAATATTCCAAGAACTTTGATAAAGTTTTTCAATCGTTGAGCAAAAAGCACAAAGTTTTTGTGGTCGAGAATTTACTCGAGGGCGTTTTGGGAAAAACAGAATTGAATCAGACCGATGGCATGCATCCCAATCCTAAGGGACATGAGAAACTAGCGGGATCGCTAGCGCCGTTATTGGAGAAGATGCTGTGAGTGTTCGCGTTGAAGGCGTTTCAAAAGCGTATAACCAAAGTGACAAGTCAGTAACGGTTTTAAAAGGTCTGAGCTTTGAAGTGAAGCAGGGCGAGTCGGTCGCCATCTTGGGCGAATCCGGCAGCGGCAAATCGACTTTGCTAGCGCTTCTCGCGGGTTTGGATTCTCCGGATTCTGGGCAAATCTGGGTTGAAGATCAATCGCTCGTGAATCAATCCGAAACGCAGCTGGCTAAGTACCGCGCCGAAAAGCTGGGCATTGTTTTTCAACAGTTTCATTTGATGCAGGATCTCACGGCGCTTGAAAACATCTCGCTGCCCTTAGAACTAAGCGGGAAAAGAGATGCCAAGGCACAAGCGGAGAAGATGCTGGAATCGGTTGGCCTCACAGGCCGCGCGCGCCATTTTCCGAGAGAGCTTAGTGGTGGGGAGTGTCAGAGAGTCGCGATTGCGCGGTCGCTCGTGTCCAGACCAAAATTGCTTTTAGCCGATGAACCCACAGGCAACTTAGATGCTAAAACCGCCGAGCGAGTTTCCGAATTGCTTTTTAATCTGGTCGCTGAATTTAAGAGCACTTTTATTTTAGTTACTCATAGCGAGGTCCTCGCCCGTCGATGCCATCGCACAGTCCGCATCGTGGATGGAATGATCGTATGAGTCCTCTTTGGCGGCTGTGTTTCCGAGAGCTTCGAAACCACTGGCGTTTTAGTGTGTTCTTCATCCTTAATTTGGCGAGTGGCTTGGTTGGACTAATTCTGATCTCGTCACTCCTGGAATCCGTGCAGGCCAGTTTAGATGATCGCTCGCAAGCGATGTTGGGCGCGGATCTGTCGGTGTCGATTCGCCGCACGTTAACTGCTGCGGAACTAAAGGCATTAAAGCAAGCGCTCCCGGCTGGATCTCGGTCCATTGAGATTGCCGATTTCTTTTCGATGTTGGAGTCGGGCGGTGATAGCCGGTTGGTGCAAGTGCGTGCTGTCAGTGACGGTTATCCGTTTTATGGCACTCTCACCACTCGCGAAAGTGGGGTGGTTGGGGCTTCGGGCGTTTCTGGGTTGGAGAAGACTCAAAGCGCCTGGCTTGACCAAGAGCTTGCGCGAGATTTCTTACTGACGCCGGGCAAACGATTTGAATTGGGCGGAGTGGCTTTCACCGCACAAGATGCAGTGACGGAAGATGCCACGGCGGGAGTTCTCACTCTAGCCGCAGCTCCGCGCGTCTTGGTTGCGAAACGTTGGTTTACTCCTAAGTATTTAGATAGCCGCGGCACCACGCTCACCTATTCATGGTTAATTCGCCTGCCCGCGGGGATGGATGCCGACCCAGTTAAAAAAGCAGTTGAGAAGCTAATCGACGATCCATCGGTGCGCGTGCGCACTCACAAGGATGCGAGCGAGGGCCTTGCCCGACTCCTGAAATATTTCTCTGATTACCTCGCACTCGTTAGTTTGGCGTCGCTTTCTCTGGCAGCACTCGGGGTCGTGTACCAGTTTCGCCGGTTTTTTCTATCGCGCTCCAAATCGCTCGCGATTCTTCTAAGCCTTGGAGCCACGCATGGTCGGGCATTGCAGTTGCTCGCGATGGAGCTAGGCGTGTTGTCACTTGCGGGAAGTGCGATTGCCATTGCGGGTGCGGCGTTAGCGTTGCCGTTCTTCGCCAAGGCTTTGGGGCCATTATCTGTAGTGCCGATTGCGCCCACTTTGAATTGGGGAGTTGGACTCGCGGCTGTTGCGTCGGGGACTATCTTGAGTTTCTTGCTATGCCTTCCTCAATTGTGGAGTCTGCGCAAGCTTAAGCCCGTGGAGCTATTTCGCGAGCAGACGCGGTTTACCGAGGGCAATAGCAGCTCCACATTGCTCTACTTGCCGGCGCTAGTAGGCTTTGCGGCTCTCTCTATTTTCTACGCCAATTCGTTTTGGTTAGCTGCTTACTTCATCGGAGGATTGACCGTGAGTGCGTTCTTCTTCACGCTGATCCCTTGGGCGGCGCTAGGGGTACTCGAGAAAAGTGTGAGTGCGGCGTGTTTCGAAACCAGGCTTGCGCTACTACACTTACGTCGCAATCCGGCTTCTACGCTTTTGATTTGTGTCTGCTTAGGATTAGTCACTCTGCTCGCGACATTGCTGCCACAGATTCGCTCCAGCGTACGCGCAGAGATTGAAACGCCAGAGAAGGGCGATCGACCGAGCTTTTTTCTGCTCGATATCCAGCCCGATCAATTAGACCCGTTGAGAGAATTTTTGACTAAGAATGGTGCCAAGTTTTTGCGGCCGTCGGCATTGATCCGCGGGCGTTTGGTTTCGGAGAACGGCAAACAAACCCAACGCCAGGAAAAGTTAGGCAGCTTTGTAACCCGCGAGGACGAACAAGAAAGCGCATTTCGTAATCGGGGCTTCAACCTGTCTTACCGAGATGGTTTATCGTCGAGTGAAACGCTCGTAAGTGGACGGCCTTTCAGCGGTGCGTGGGAAGCCATAAGCCAGAAGATTCCCGAAGTCAGCGTGGAAGAGCGGTTTGCGGGTCGGCTGGGCTGGAAACTGGGCGATGTGCTGACGTTTGATATCGAAGGCGAGCAGGTAAAAGGGCAAATCGTCAATATTCGCAGTGTGCGCTGGTCAAGCTTTCAACCCAATTTCTTCGTCGTCTTTCAGCCGGGGGTTTTGGAATCTTTCTCGGGAGTCTTTATCGGCATCGTCGATAAACTCGAAGCCGAAAAAGCCCGAGAGATTACGCGCGCGATGGCCAAAGAATTTCCCAATATCTCCTTTATCAAAGTCGATCAGGTGTTAGGCCGAATCTACGCAGTATCGGAACAAATGATTTCGGCCCTACTGCTCACTACTCTCTGGGTGTTGCTCGCAGCGGCGCTGACTCTATATTCGATTGCTCGCTACGAGTCTTACTACCGCATGAGCGATATGAATCTGCTCAAAGTCGTCGGAGCAGGGCAGCAGACCGTGCGCAGGATCTTTGTCACCGAGAGTCTAACTGTTTCGTTGCTTTCGGCTACCATCGGAAGTGTATGCGGGATTGGCATTGCCTATGTGCTGATGCGTTGGGGGTTAGAGGGCACATTCGCCTGGGAACCAGCGTCTATCTTCGTAGCTATTGGTGGAGTCACGGGTTGGATGTACGTGCAGACTCTGCTAACAGCCAGGCGTGTTTGGCTCACCAAGCCCCGAGAGCTGTTAGTGGCTTAGATATCCGTTGGGTGTTAAGCACATAGTGCAAGCAAATATAGTGCGAGCCGTTATAGAGCGAGCCGGTAAGGAGCTTTCCATTGTTTGTGGCTAGGGGCCTGAAATTCCTAAGCGCAGTTTACTTTTTGGCGGGGCTGTTAGTGCTCGCCGAGTGCTTTGGCTATTGGGGAGATTTCGCTACGAGCTCTGATATCGCCAAAACTTGGAAAATCTATTTTTCGGTTTGCAATCTTGTCGCCGCTAACGTTTTACTCTTTCGGGTTCGCATGTCGCAGCTAGTCTTTGTAGTGATTCTCCTAGCCCAGTTAGCGGTATATGTTCTGTGGGCAGACCAGCTAGAATATCAAGCAGGCACCCTGACATTTTATTTTTTGACATTGGTTTTCTATTTCGTCTTATTGAACCGACGTTTTCAAAGCAAACAGGTTTCAAAGCAAACATGAGCAGATGGCTTGACGGCCTCAATCCGGAACAACAGCAAGCAGCACTTCACAACCACGGACCCCTTCTTATCCTAGCGGGAGCTGGTTCGGGGAAGACTACTGTTTTGGTTTCGCGCACTGGCCGAATAATCGACGAAAAAATTGTAGAGGCAGAGCAGGTCTGCGTGCTGACGTTCACCAATAAAGCCGCGCGTGAGTTAAAGACACGCGTGACTGCTAAATTGGGTGCGCCTGCGAAGAAGGTTTGGGCCGGCACGTTTCATTCGTTTGGGCTGATGCTTTTAAAAAAACACTATCAGGCCGCGCAGCTACCAAAAGAATTTGGAATTTTAGACGGCAGCGATGCGGGCGGGATGGTGAAGGAACTGCTCTCGGATTTTAAGATCGCCGGTAAACAAGGCTTCGATACTGACTCCATTTTAGAAAAGATGTCGCGCTGGCGCGAAACCGGAAAAAAAGAAGCTTCTGTCGACGAGGATTACGAGCATGCGATTGAGTGGCTGCTCCCCCGTTATCAGCAACGGCTTAAGCGCTTGGGAATGGTTGATTTTGACGGCCTGATTCTAAAGCCGTTGGAATTAATGCGCTCGAACGAAGAGATCGGCGCCGCCGTTCGTAATCAATTTCAGCAAGTGATGGTCGACGAATTCCAAGACACCAATCTGATGCAGATGCGATTTGTTAAAGCCTTAGTCGAAGGCCACCGCAACATTGCTGTCGTTGGCGACGATGACCAATCGATTTACGGCTGGCGCGGCGCCTGCGTTAGCAACATTCTTGATTTTCCGAAGCTCTATTCTGGCTGCGAAGTCGTGCGGTTGGAACGTAATTACCGCTGCTCCACCGAAGTTCTGGCTCTTGCCAATGCCGTGATTGCCAAGAATACCGAGCGGCACCCAAAAGTTTTAAAGCCTTCTAAAGTGCAAGCGGTCAGCGGCTTTTTGCCCGAAATCTTCGTCTATGAAAACGAAGTAGCGGAATCCGAAAGTATTGCCGTGGAGATCCAGCAATTTATGAAGCAGGGCAGAGCAGCTAGCGACATCTGCGTGCTTTACCGCTCCAATAGCCAAGGCGCACTTCTCGAAGCAGAACTTCGCAAGAGCCAGATCCCGTATCGCATCAGCGGCGGCACCGCATTCTTTGATCGCAAGGAAGCGCGCGATGTCTTGGCCTATTTGCGGTGTAGCTTAAAGCCGCACGAAATCGCATTGCGTCGAATTTTGAATCTCCCCGCACGTGGCATCGGTGATAAGGCCGTGGAGCTATTAGAAAGCTTCTGCAACGATCACCAGATTAAATTTTATCATGGCCTCAAGCGCTGGCGCGAAGCCGGTGTCGACGACAAAGCGGGTGCTGGCATCGATAGTTTCTTAGAATTGCTAGAAACTTTGCCCGGTCGGCTTTTTGGTAATGCGCTAAAGCCTGGCGATAATTTGGTGAAGTTTTTTGAAGGTATCGGCTACAAGAAGAGCCTTGAGAAACTCGGCACCAATGCTGTGAGCATCGCCAATCGTTGGCGGGTAGTTGAGATCATGGCCTCTATCATGGATCGATCGCTTGAGCGCAATGGCGCTACGATTCAAAGCCTCGAGAATTTCATTGATGCGATGGAGCTTCGAGACGCTCTCGAAGAGAAAGACGCCGACGTTCCCAAAGTGCAGCTTATGACGCTGCATGCCTGCAAGGGCCTGGAATTTGACGTCGTATTTTTGATGGGTGTGGAAGAAGACATCTTGCCTCACAGAGTTCTGGGCTCTGATATTTCTGAAGAGCGCCGGCTGTTTTACGTCGGTATCACACGCGCTAAAGAACGATTGATCTTGACGCGTGCCCGCCAGCGCCGCAAGCACGGCAAGTGGGTAGATGCACCGGCTTCGCGATTTTTAATTGAAGCCCCGCCCGAACTCTACGTCGAACACCAAGGCTCGCGTCCCGTAAACGAGCAGCGCCGAAAGGCCATGGTAGCGGATCTTTTCAAGCTCTTGGACGGTTTGGGTTAGCGCGCTTATAATTGGCGCATGCGAAAAATCCTGAGTGCGGCCCTGTTTCTCATCTTATCGACTTCCGTTGCCTGGGGCTCTAGCCCTTCCACTGCAGGCGGCATTCACTGGGTTCCTTGGTCTAAAGAAGTTTTCGTTCAGGCCAAAAAGGAACAAAAGAAACTTATCCTCAATCTCGAAGCAGTTTGGTGCCATTGGTGCCACGTGATGGAAAAAGACACCTACTCCAATCCCAAAGTGATTGAGTTAATTGGCAAACACTTTATCGCGATCAAAGTAGATCAGGATTCGCGACCTGATATCTCTCGTCGATATGAGGACTTTGGTTGGCCAGCCACCATTTTCTTTAATTCCAACGGCAAAGAAATAGAAAAGAAGTCGGGCTTTTTCCCTGCGACCGAGATGGTCACCACGATAGAGAACATGCTGCGTGCGCCCACTGAGGACGAAGAGAACGCCAAGCAACTCGATTTTCCCCAAAATCCTCTGCTCAGCAAAGAGCTCCGCGCAGAATTAGAGAAAACCCACCAGGACCGCTATGACCGCAAAATCGGCGGCTGGGGTGATGGCCACAAGTTTCTCTTTGGAGATACTGAGGAACTCGCACTCCGCAATGGCAGTAGAGGCAACAAGGAAGAATTAAAGCGTGCAGTGAAAACTCTCGATGCGGCCCTTGGTCTGCTCGACCCAGTTTGGGGAGGGGCGTTTCAGTATTCGGTCAAAACATGGAAGAAGATCCACTTTGAAAAAATCGCCGACACCCAAATGCGCAATCTATTTCTGTTCTCACTTGGCTACGAACAAACTGGAAACAAGAAATACCTGGTCGGTGCAATGGGAATTCGGAAATTCCTCAATGAGTTCTTCCGCAGCCCGCAAAACTCCTACTACACCAGCCAAGACGCAGACCTTGAACGCGGAGTCCATAGCGAGGGTTATTTCCAGCTGAGCGATGTTAAGCGACGAGCGAAAGGAATTCCTGTAATCGATAAGCACCTCTACGCGCGTGAGAACGGTTGGTTTATTTCTGGGCTAGCAGCGCTCTACGCCGCGAGCGAAGATCCTGAAGTCTTGACCGATGCAGTTCGCGCGGCCAACTGGGTTGAGAAGAATCGTAATTTAGGTAAGGGCGGCTATTCCCACGATGAGCGCGACGACGGTGGTCCGTTTCTGGGCGACACATTGGAAATGGGAATTGCTTACTTAAATCTCTACCAAGTAACTGGCGAGAAATCGTATCTAGAAAAAGCCATTCTCTCAGCGAAATATATTCAGAACCACTTTTCACATGAGGTGGGCGAATTAAAAGTGGGCTTTGTCCCGAGCAATCAGGAACTTGCTCCTGGGATGACAGTCGAGCCGAAGAAAAAAGAAAACATCCGCGTCGCCCGTTTTGCTAATTTGCTTTGGCACTACACGCAAGAGTCTAAGTTTAAAGCGATGGCGGAACAAGCGGCGAGATATCTGGCCGCTCCCGAGATTGCAAGAAAGCACGCCACTGCCGGTGTGCTGCTGGTGCAAGAGGAGCTCACGACCGATCCCCCGCACTTCGCTGTATCGGGAGCAAGGGAAGATGGTGCTGCCAAGGCGCTGTTTCAAGCGGCAGCGGCGTACCCTTTGAGCTACAAAACAATCGAATGGATAGACAAAGATGGAAAGTCTTTATCGCCGATAGAATTGCCGAAATCCGAAAAAGTAGCTGCGTTTGTTTGTGCTAAGGGTAAGTGCTCGGCTCCAATTGGAGATCCGAGAAAGCTGAAGATCGCCGTGAGCGAGTTCCTTAAATAGGTTGATTTGGCAGTTCGTTAGTATCGTCCGAACGCGGCGGAAAATTCCCAGCGAGCTTAGATCCGATTTCGGCTATGGCGGCGCAAAGAGCTTCGCCCGCTTTTTTGCCGCGAATGCCCAAGACGATTGTAGCCACTTGCTGGTCCCAATAGCCGTTTCCTACGACCAAGTGGATTCCCTGGTCCGCGATGATTTCCACCCGGTGTTCGAATACCGAGACATAGATCAACACTCCGGTGCGATCGCGCGTACGCATCACACCCGACTCCATAAATACCCGCACAGCACTGGCGTGAGTGCGAGTTGCAAGCTCCGTCCTAGAAATTAATAGCCGCCGCAGTGCCGGGAACTGGAACAGCAACAGAAATACAAATGAGCTAGCCGATTGCCAAAGCAACATGTTCCAAGCACTAAACGACCAACTGCCCCAGTGCACTGCGAGTGAAGCAACGGTACCGGCAAAGACACCTAGCAGGGCAGCAGTGGCGTAGACCCAGCGATAGCGGCCACTCTGGCCGACATAGCAAACCACAATCTCGCCAGAAGTCTTGGCTTCTGCCGATTCGACAGCGCTGGCTATCTGCTTTTTCTCTGCTTCGCTGAGTAAGCGTTCATTGAATAAATTCATAAATCACCACGAAGACGACGAGCCGCCGCCACCAAATCCACCGCCACCACCGGAGAATCCGCCTCCGCCGCCGAAACCGCCGCCACCACCCCAACCACCGCCGCCGCCCCAGCCGCCTCCACCACCCCAATGATCATTGCGGCCAGACAGTCCACGTCGGCCCCCGGGCAGCCCTTGCAAAATCATGAGCAGTACTAAGAAGGAGAAAAAGCAAAACACGAGTAACGACATTACGGGCGATAACCCTTTGCGAGTCTTTGGCTTGGGATGCCATTCACCGCTGAGAATGTCGTGTACGGATTGAACCGCAGCGAGTGTACCTTCTTCGTAGCGGGATGCTTTGAAATCCGGAGTGATGATATCGGCGAGAATTCTTTTGGTAACCGCGTCTCCCAATTCGCCTTCGAGTCCGTATCCAACTTCAAACCGCATGCGGCGATCTTTGGGAGCGATGAGTAGAATAAGGCCGCGGTCTTCGCCTTTTTTGCCAAGCTTCCATTTTTCGGCCATCGCCAAAGCAACTTGCTCAATCGCGACACCTTGAAGGTCTGCCAGAGTAACAATCGCTAATTGAATGTTCTTCTTTTGATTGAGCGTTTGAATTGCAGAACGAATGCGCGACGCACTCGCCGGAGAATAGAGACCTGCTTGATCTACTAGCTCAGAAGTAAGTTGCGGAATTCCACTGCTAGGAGCGGCAGCTTCGGCCCAAGCTGGGGAATTTCCCCAGCCGGCCATAACAAAGAAGAGTGTAAAAACAAAAGGTGCAAAGAATGTCACTGGATTTTTTAAAACTCCACTTTCGGCACAGCTTTGGTTTCTTCAGAAACCGAGAAGACCTCACGTGTTTTTAATCCCAGTAGGAACTTTGCCGTTAAATTGGTCGGAAACGATCGAATGCCGGTATTGTATTGGGCAACGAGATCGATGTAGCGCTTGCGAGCGACTGCAATACGATTTTCTGTGCCTTCCAATTGCGCCTGCAAATCACGGAAACCTTCGTTGGCTTTTAAGTTTGGGTAATTCTCTGCCACGACTAAGAGGCGAGAGAGTGCCGACGAAACCTGAGATTGCGCCTGCTGAAATTTTTGAATCGCTTTTGGGTCGGACAATGAATCGGCGCTGACCTTCACTTGTGTCGCTTCTGCGCGCGCTTTCATGACAGATTCCAAAGTTTCCTTCTCGTGCTTGGCGTAGCCTTTGACGACGCTAACGAGGTTAGGAATCAGCTCAGAGCGACGTTGGTACTGGTTTTCGACTTCTGACCACGAAGCTTTCACTTGTTCATCGAGAGATTGCAGCGAGTTATAACCACAGCCGCCCAACGAAAACAGGCCAAGTAGTGAGAAAGCCAAGAAAATCCGTCTATACATATTCATTCATCTTCTCCAGTGAGAGTCCAATAAAAGAAACGAGGGATTAACGCAAGGCTGAAGCGCCCCTAATCAAATCCCAACGAGCCGTGCCGATAATAACACTAGTTATGCTGCTTACCGATTTTCACGTCCACTCGACTTTTAGCGACGGGAAACTAACCATCCCGGAGCTGGTGGATCTCTATGGCTCCTACGGATTTGGCGCCATCGCGATCACGGATCACCTGTGCGAAGAGAAAACAGTTATCGGCAAAGCATCGGCATACTTGGGCTGCACTCTCACTCGCGACACTTTTGACGACTATATTCAGACTATAGATATCGAAGCAGAGCGGGCCTGGCGACAGTACGGCATGTTGGTATTGCCCGGATTCGAACTCACAAAAAATTCCGTTCTCAATCATCGCTCCGCTCATATCGTCGCATTGGGGGTTCGAAAATTTATCTCGGCCGATCAACGGCCCACCGACTTAGCTAGGGCCATCCGAGAGCAGGGCGGACTTTCGATCGCTGCACATCCGGTGTGGACGCGTGCAATCGAGCGCCAGACGTATTTTCTCTGGGACCGTAGAGAAGAACTCTGCAGCGAGTTTGATGCGTGGGAAGTTGCAAGCGGCGGCTTCTTCTTTGAAGAAGTCGCAAAAACCAAATTGCCGAAGATCGCCAATAGCGACCTGCACCACCCCCGGCATCTGCGCTCCTGGAAGACCCTGGTAGACAGCGAGAAGCACCCCCAGGCGGTTCTCCAGGCAATTCGTAAGCAAAATCTGCGCTTTCGCTTCTTCAATCCGTCTCTGACCAAGCAGCAAGCGACGCTCCAGCGGCCTCGTTTTCAAACCGCCGCGCTTGCACCTTTGGCCGCATTGCAAGCTCAAGGGGCAAGAATTCCTCTGGTTGTAAATTATTGATATAACAACGGTTTTTAGACGCTCTGCGGCCGAGGCCGCTGGCGGACCTAGTCGCCTCTGCTCCGTTATGGCATAGTGCCTGCCTTATGGAGCACAAGCGCCACCTACCAACCCTGCCTTCCTTACTGGTAGCGCCCGGGAAGCCCCTGATACAGCGAGACATCAGTTGGCTACAATTTAACGAGCGCGTTCTGGATGAAGCGCGCGAGTCCTCCGGCAACCCGCTTTTGGAGCGGGTAAAGTTCTTGGCAATTACAGCCTCCAATCTCGATGAATTTTTTATGATCCGCTTGGCGTCGCTGAATCGCAAAATTCGCAACGCCAACCGCCCCAATAAGGCCATGGACCCGGAGCTGGCGCGCCTAGAAGTCATGCGGTCAGGAATTCTGGAATCGGTCGCGCGCTTTGGCGCCAAACAAATTGAAGTTTTTGATCTCGTGCAAGAAGAACTCGGACGCATGGGCATCCATATAATTCGCAGAATCTCAGATCCAGTCGCATTGGAATTGGGCCGCAAGGTTTTTGAAACCTCGGTGCTTCCGCTTTTAACTTCTGCTGAAACCTTTGAGCCGGTTGGAATAGCTTCGCTGCCTAATTTAAAAATCGCTGTGATTTTCCCCGGTGAACTGTGGTTTAAGGTTTCGCGTAAAGTGCCTGCGATGTTCTCGTCAGTCGATGAATCCACGGGTGAGCGCTATTTCTTTTTCTTAGATGATCTATTGGAAACTTTTGTCGGTCCTTCATTTGGTTTGAAGGGTTACGGCACTGTCGTACGTGTAACGCGCGATGGTGACATCACGGTTGATCTTGAAGAAGAGGACTCTGAATCCGTTCCCGATATCGTGCTCGCGCAATTAGGAACGCGCGAATTAGGCAATCCGATTCGCTTGCAGTACCGCGGCCGGCCGACAGAGGAGTTGCTTCACACACTTTCCACGACGCTAAAGATTTCGCCTGAGCAGGTGCTTCCGGCGCCGGTTAGTTTGGTCCTCCAGGGATTATGGACGGTGGTGAAAGAATCTCCGTTAGAAGCTAAGGGCACGCCTTTGCAGCATCCGCCTTTGCCAACGTCTGTGCCTTCCTCGTTTGGTACCGGCACGGCCGTCTTTGATAAGCTGCAGCGCCAAGACTACTTGCTACACCACCCTTACGATTCTTTTGACGCGTACATTGAGTGGGTCCGGACTGCGGCTTCCGATCCGCAAGTGATTCAGATTGAACAGACGATCTACCGCATGGACAAAGCCAGTCCGCTTTTAGAAGCGTTGAAAACGGCCGCTCTAACCAAGCGTGTGCGAGTTATCGTCGAATTAAGAGCCCGTTTCGACGAGATGAATAACCTCGGTCTTGCAGACGAACTTCGCCGAGCGGGCGTTGAAGTGGCCTATGGATTTGGCAAATTAAAGCTTCACGCCAAAGTCACATTGATCACGCGCCGTGAAGACGATGGCGTCCGTCTTTACACCCATCTATCGACGGGAAATTACAACGCCACTACCGCGCGCACTTACACAGATTTAGCTGTGCTAACGAGCAATCCCGAAGTCGGCCGCGACGCGCGAACATTTTTTGATGCTGCTTTTGACGGCAAGATTCCCACTGGGTTTGCTCACTTGGTTTCTGCTCCCACTCGGATGCACCGCAAGCTTCTGAGCCTCATCGCGGGAGAGACCGAAGCTGCAAAAGCCGGCAAGCAAGCGCGCATTGTCGCCAAAGTGAATGCACTGGTCGACGAAGCAGTCGTAGAAGCTCTGTACAATGCGTCTCAAGCCGGCGTTGAAGTAAAATTAATTGTACGTGGTGCGTGTAGCTTGATTCCTGGGATTGTAGGACTTAGCGAAAACATCCAAGTGATTAGCGTCGTGGATCGCTTCCTAGAGCACAGTCGGATTTATTTCTTCGAGAGCGCTGGCAAGATGTATCTCTCCAGTGCCGATTGGATGCCGAGAAATTTCTTCTCCCGTTTGGAATTAGCGTTTCCGATTTTAGACAAGCGCCTTTACAAATACATCAGCCAAGTACTTCTACCGACGTATTTTGCCGACTCTTCCAAGGCGAGAGAGCTGACGCCGCAAGGAACTTGGAAACGCCGTGCGCGTGGACGCGGTACTGAGAAATCACGTTCTCAATTTGTTTTTATGGGATTGGCCGAGCGTGCTTATTCCGATACTCCGCTGAGTGAGCCGCCGGAGGCGTTTATTCCTAATGTCCCGCGGCCTTTGATGCCTGGCCGTCCCGTTGAAGGGGATTCTGCGCATGTCTGACGAACGCAGATTTATTATTGTCCGTCATGCCCACCGAGATACGGTTTTGGGCCGCGCGCGCGACAATGGCCTATCTAAAAAAGGTAAACGTCAGGCACTGGCTCTACGGAAGTATTTTCGTACGCGTTTCGGCAAGGAGATTGAAGCTGTTTTGGTAAGCAGCCCTAAGAAGCGTTGTCTCGAAACGTTTGAGCCCTTAGCAGACAGCTTAGGAACTGACGTCGAAGTCCACTCGAATTTAGATGAACAACAACGTGGCGAATCCGATCGCGCGTTTGAAAGGCGCATCGATAGCTTCTTAAAAGATCAAATGAAGTCGCGAGCGCCCGTTATTTTGGTCTGCGCGCATGGCGATTGGATTCCATTAGCTGCTAAACGCCTTTTTGGCGTGGAACTGCACCTAAGCAAGGGCGGTTGGATCGAATTTTCGCGTGGGAAAAAATCTGAACTCTGTTGGATGCTGCAAAAGCTTCCTTAATGGACAGAGTCCCCCAAATGGACAAAGCTTGGTTAGCTGAGTGCGATTACCGTCAGAACTAAAACACCGGTTGCAACTAAAGCGCTAAATCTAGAAATGATGCGATTCATGAAGGTTGTTTTTTAGCTTCCAAGCTCTACCGACGTCAATTATTTAGAGTAAGAATTTCAAAATCCGATGCCGACCTTTGCGCCCAATGACAGAGCAGAGGATTCGCAGGCGGTGGATTTTGAAGATTGGTAGCGCAGAAACGGCGAGGCATAAACTTGGAGTTTGCCAATCTTGGAGGTGATTTTAAGCGCCTCCATAATGTCGGGAGCAAACGCGTATTTATCTGTTGGAGTAGATCCGAATAAGTGCGCCGACGCGCGCATCTCGACGCTGAAGTGAAGACCCATGGCAGTAAATAGGTAGTACTCCGCAATTATTCCCACCATCGGTGCAGACAAAGTTTGCGACAAGATGCTGGTGCCAGAGGCCAGCGCGATGGGCACTTGCCCCCAACCTAACTCCGCTCCGAGACGCAAACTGCCAGTTCGAGAAGGATAGCCAGTGAATCTCAGAAGTGCGGTGTGGGTAATGCTCGCGGAAGACGTTATGGTGGCGCCTGCGGGGATCTTCCAATTGATTTGCTCGTAGGAATAGACAGCGCTGAGAAGAGTCGATTTCGTGCGCCAAATTCCCATTTCAGCGTCGACAGCTAGGGCAGCGTCGGAGAGTAAAATCACCTGGGCGCCCGAACTAGGGACGGTGGATTCCAGCCGTTTCGACGCCACGCCGGCTTGCACTAAGACTACCGGACAAAACCCAAAGCAATTGCTTTGGCCTTTAACGCCGGTGTTCTGAGCGGCATCCAGCGGAGCCGCCAAAAAAAATGCGCAGCCACAGAGCAGCGCGGAAAATCGGTTTTTAATATTTAAAAGCCCCACTGTTTTTTAACTTTAGTCGGCCACAAACGATACGACAACGTTGGCATTGGTGAGAGCGCTCGTGCCGGCCGTGCGAATGTGACGACCGATGTAGCGGCTGCCGTTAGTGATGTTAAACGCCGCGGAGCGAACCCGCGCCTTTGTAGTCCCAAAAGTGACCGTGCTTCCAGTGACCGTGGTGGGGCTAGCGATGCCGGATTCGTTCGAGCCATGGTTCTCTAAGCTGTAACCCGAACCACTCGCCGTCGTGTTGTAACCCGTGCCTTCAAAATAGAAGAGAGGGGTTGAGAAGTTCACAGCGGTCAGTAACGCACGGTGCTGCGCGAATACTGTCGTCGCTAAGTTGCCGCGTTGGCGTTCCATTCGGTAATAAACTTCGCCGCGTACGATATTGTTCAAGTTCACCCAAAGTCCGGCGCGGGCCACATAGGTCGTGTAAGAAGCCGAAGAGTTCTTAATGCGCACATCAAACACTGCCGCGTCGCTGAAAGCGGTTGCGTTATCGGCAAACGATTTGCTCACGAGTTGTGGAGAAGTCGTGGCAGTGACGTTCGCTTCCGACGCCGTTACGACCGTCGAAGAGTTACGATTATAAAGTGCGATGGAAGCAGTGCCAGCCGCGTTGCTCGTTGAGAGTACTGCTTCCAACGTCCAGGGGGTACCGGACGCTAAATTGAGCCAACCCGAAGAATTCTTTGTCCAATAACCAAAGCGATCAGAGGTCGGAGTAACGTACGTCGTGCTCGTCGTGATATCGACTCCGGTCGCAGAGTCGGTACGGGCTATGTCGGTGGCTTGGCGGTGAAGCAGTGGGATATAAATGCGAGTCTTTGTCGCGTTCTGCTGATTTACAAGCATGCGAGCAGTTTGCACGAGCAATTGATCGTTTGAAGTAGTGCGATCTAGTTGTAAGCGAAAATTATTGTTCGAACCGGAAGGCGAAAACGTCGCGCGTACGCGGGTACTGGTCGTCGTAGTGGCGGGCAGAGAAACCGTTGCTACCGTGCTACCAAAAGCGTCGACCAGTGCCACAGAGCGGGTAACGGAATCGGTGTTCACACCAATCACTTCAAAGTAATAAGAAACTGTACCGTCGTAATCACCAGGATTGAGCGACGTACGCGTACGTTCGAACAAAGTGGCACTCGCTGCCGCCGATGACAGTGTGTAGTCCACCATCTCAATAGGTACTTCGAGATCCGCAGTAGGTTGAGTAAACGTCACCGTTCCACCCGTCACTGCGACAGGAGTTAGAATAGAAAGCGTTTTTACCTCATAGCGAGAGCTGGCGAACGTGCAGGTCGAAACACCCGACGCGTTCGTAACACTGCATGCTAAGTACAAGTTGCCCGAAGATGTATTGGTAGCAGAGAAAGTAGGCGTTACTCCCGGCACGACGTTTTGATTCTCGTCTTTAAGAGTGATGCTTACCGTTGACAGATCTGCGCCGTTTGCGAGCACAGGTCCCGTTCCGGTAATCGTGCTGTAAGTCGCACTTGGAGCACCAGGAATAACGGTGATGGAAGGCAAAGCCGAGAGCAGCAATTGCCCACCAATGGTTGCGATGACAACCGAGGCTGTACCCGAAGTAATGCCAGTAAATGTCGTGTGATAGACGCCGGCCCCCGCATAAGTCGTGTCGGAGAAAACTCCGGTGCTGGTTCCGCCGTTTAAGACAAAGCCCAAAACCAAATCAGCTTGATCCACAGCAGCGCCGTCAGCATCCAAGATGGTGGTGGTCACGGTAATAGAAGCTACGGCTGTTACGCTCGTTGCCGACAACGTGACCGTCGATAACTCGAGAGAAGGGACGGTAGTGCCGCCGCTGGAGGTAGAGTCTTCTCCCAAAAAGTTGCAGCTAGGCAAAGTGGCAAGTGCGATTGCCAGTGCGACTGCAGTTAAAATTTGAGTAGGTGCTTTCACTCTAGTTTAGTTTCCTAAATCGCTGAGCGCGCGTAACTAGAGATAGGCAAGGATGGAGATCGATGATGAGTCCTAACTACTGAGCTAACGTTCCGCGAGAATTAGTTAAGAATTCTTGTAAAGAATACACTACCAACCCGGCTCAAATATGTCGGAAATCACATAGTTCAAAAAATATTTAAGTGTTGAATTTAATGGCCGGAAATTAGGATTTCCCAGCCGGTGAAGTCGCCCGTGGTGCCTGCTCTGCCGTCGATGGCTTTTAAGGTCCACGTGCCGGCGGAAGGTTCGCCGTAGAAGGCGTTCGTGAGGAAGGTATCGCCGGTGTAGTTCGCTAGGCCCTCTAATGCATTGTTGATCGGAACGACAATGCTCTTAGTTCCAGAAGGCGAGGTGAGTTCCCAACCGATTTGGCCGATGTTGGCGTGTGTTGCTTTCACGCGGATTTGCACGGCTTCAATGACGTAGTTTTGTGTGACTGAAACCGGGTCGGTGATGCCGGTGGCACTGTTGTCGGGAATGGCTTTCGTGAAGGGGCCGCGTACGTGCATCCAAGTGCCGTTCATGTTGAGTGTGCGGCGGAAAGTCCCCATTGCCGGCGGAGCAGCTTTTGCCATCGCAATGGCTGCATCAGTTTGCACCAAGCCGAATCCGTAACGATTATGAAAATGGAAAAGTGCCGCGTTGGTGACCCAGCCCTGTTCCCAAATGTGCGTGGCCGGAGAGGCAAGATAGGGATTCGTGTAGGATGTTGGAGTTGTATCCACCATCAACGCGGTTGCAGCCAAGATGTGTTTCATCTGGCGCCAAGTCAGGTCGGGATTTGCTTCCATTAAAAGAGCGACCACGCCGGCTGCTTCGGGCGCAGCGCTCGAAGTGCCGTTAAATGCCGAAGTGTAGTTACAATCAGTATTTCCTTCCCCGCCTTTTTCAAAATTATTGGTCGTGTCGGTTTTCTGTGAGTAGCCCTTGTCGCAAGAAGATCGATCCGTTGTAACGAGCGCCGGATCCGTGTCGCCGAATTCTCCGCCGAAAGTTGAGATCCAAATATTCGCTCCGGGCGATGAGTAACTCGAGACCGTGCCCTTCGCATTGAGTGCCGCTGCAATCACGGTAAAAGGAGTGGTGTTATCGCCATCAAACCCAGAATTGCCTACGCGCCGGGTGGTGGCATTGAAGCGCACGGTGTAGTCATTGCCCGCGGATTTGGTGAGTAGGCTGCCTTTGCCGCCGCGGCCCGTTGTTATCGTCGATTCCAATTGCGCCAGGTAATCATCAGAAATCGGCACTAAATCGTATTGCGGGTAACCCCAGCTTTGGTTGTAGACATCAAAGCCCGAGCTCATTTGATCGAGCTTGTAGAGATCTAATTGCGTGACGCTTTCCGAGAGAAAATTGGCAATGTGTAATTTTGCTTTCGATGCAACTCCCAGACTTCCAAGTTTATTGCCGCCTGTGGCAGCGATGAGACCCGCGACACAGGTTCCGTGGTTGTCGCCGTCTGTTTTGGGATCGGCCTTAGAAGCAGTGTAAGGAGCGGGCAGGGTGTAATCCTTATGCCCAGACGATTCAAAATTTCCTTTGAGATCTTCGTGCGTCGATTCCATGCCGTCGTCGCTGACAAGCACTTTGATGTCTTTGCCCGCGATACCTGCGGTGAAGGTTTCAGCGAGTTGCAAATCTATTCCGGCGTTGCCGCTGTTGGTGGCGAAGTTTTTCTGACCAGTATTAAAAAGGTGCCAGGCATTCATGAGGAAAGGATCTTCGCCCACTCCACTGCGAGTTTCGTCGCCAGACGTTGAGTTCGTGTTTTCCTCGGCGCTACAGCAGACCAGTAAAAAGCAGATCAATGCAATCCAAGAAGTTTTCTTTGGGGCGAATTTCATTGCGCTTCCGCCCGCGTGAACTGAATTTCCAATCGCACATTCTGAACGCGACTGTCTTTTTGCAGGGACTCCGCTTTGCCAAAAAGTTGCTCGTTCGAGGTCGTTGCGAACACAGCTCGCGAGAGTGCTTTGTAATCTTTTGCCAGTTCCCAGCCATTGCTGTCAGCGATATCCGCAGCATCCGCACCCGGTGCGAGCTTGGCGAATACAAAGCCAGTCACGACGCCGATTTGTTGGCGGTCAGAATTCGTTACTACGGGAAGCGGCTGTGAAGTGGCGGCGGAAGAATTCTCGCGCAGCGCGATTTGGTAGCCAGCAATCTGAGTGAGTTCTCGATCAGCAGGGAGACCATTTTTAAAGGCCACTAAGCGTTCGGAGAAATTCCAACCCTGAGGCAGCACGGCTTTAAATTTAGTGGAAGCTCCGGACTGTTTGATTAGGCGGCCACGCGCAGTGCGCACTCCGGCATCGTGAGTGCGGTCGTGAACAAGAGCCTGGGGATTAGCCGTCGATACCGCGGGAGCCTTTGCCGCAGGACGACGAGCGGGTAGCCCATCATATGGCCTAGCGGTAGGGTGCGAGAGACTTTGCGAAACGACAGGCTGGTCGGTGGCCGTGCGCGAGCGCCAATAGAGCGCAACCACGCCCACAGCAATCGTCACACCCAACAAAATCAGCCCCTTACGCAAGCGTTCCCCCTTAGACGCTTATCGGCAAAATCTAGGGAGTGCTTGAGTTAGGTAGGGTTTTTATTGAGCTATTTCGTTTTCGATAATGAGGAATTTTTCGTAAATCGCTAAGAGCGCGGAAATAGAGCGAGGCAAAGATGGCAAGCGGTGATGAGTTCTACGTCCTTGCCTAAACTCGAAGTTCGCTTCAAAATTATTTCTCATTCGGAGTTGGCATGTGTCGCATGATCATCATTCTTGCCTTGCTTTCCTCTTGGGCGTTCGGCGCTAGCCTTCGCGCCAAAATCTCGGACTTGGAAATACCTAGTGGGCCGGTTTTGTATTTTTACGAGGCCTTGCAATCGCCCAAAGGCGATTCCTCGCATAAGCAGGATTTTCTAACTACTTACAAAACCCCCGCTGGAGAGCTTTTTGCGACGGAAAAAGGCATTGTGGAGGGGGCCGAGTTCGTTATTTACGAACTTACTTTTCCAATCTTTGGAGAAGCCGGCAAGATCGAGCGCAAAGATGGAAAAATCCTGATGTCCTATCGCACGCCAACGAGTAAGAAAACAGCCCGGCTGAACTGGAAGCCCAATTATGTTATTGGGCCAACCATTCCCGATTATGTTCGCGCTCACTGGGACGAAATAATGGCAGGTAAATCTGTCGACGTGAAAATGATCGTCGCCGAGCGATTAGAAAGTTTTTCTTTTCAATTTGTGAAGGGCCCGGAAGTGAAATTCAACGGACTTAATGGAGTCAAAGTTTTATTCAAACCGAATAATCGAGTGGTTCGCATGGTCGTAGAACCGGTCGAGCTGATCTTTGATCGGCAAACTCGCCGTACCTTACGCATTGCGGGGCGGTCGTTAGCGAGAAAAAAAATCGGCGAAGAATGGGCCGACTTACGCGGAGATATGGTCTTCGAATACGAGTGACCTAAGGTTTCTTGCCGGCGACACTAACGTTTATCGGCAAAATCTAGGGAGTGCTTGAGTTAGGTAGGGTTTTTATTGAGCTATTTCGTTTTCAATAATGAGCTTTTTGCGGAAGACATGTTCGAAAACTTCTTTTTTGCGATGCAGTTTGAGAACTACTAATTCAGTCGACGAACCGCTCGTCAGTCGAAGCAATACTTTGCGTCCCACCACTCTCACTCGCACTGGGCAAACCTTTCTAGGAAAGGCAGAGTCCAGCGCGTCGATGATTTGCAAAAGTCCCAGCAACTTATAAAACGCCATCTGCGCTTTGTGCGTGGGGAACGAAGTGATTTCTTCGGAAGGCGTTTCCAAAGTAGGCGTCTCATGCTGCAGGCAGAGTTGCGCAACAAAATCCGATTCCCAAGTTGCCGCAAAGGGCAGGTCGGAATTTTTCACGATGTAGTGAGAGTGTTTGTCGTATCCCACCGGTGAAATTGTTTTGCCCGTATCGCGAAATAGAACTGCGACGCGCAGGTAGTTGAGCCACACGTTTTCTAAGCGATGCACCGCCCGGAATTTTTGAAACACCAAACCTGCCAATTCAACTAACCAGCGCAGACGATTTTTCTCCAAACCAAATTTCTGCGCCTTCTCTAGGAAGTCAGTAAACTCAGCCGGGCGATGCGGACGATTGGGCTCGAGCCAAACTAATTCGTGATCGAGAATGCCATCTCTCAATGAATAGTCGGTAGCCGTTGCCTTGGTGGCACCCAAAGCACGCATTGTCTCGTCGAGAACAATGGTTCCCGCCAAAATTAGATCCGCGCGCTTGGGCTCCATTCCCTCGAGGGCAGCAATCTCGCGCACAGTCATATCCGAAATCCGATCGATGAGATCCTTTAGCCATTCGCGCTCAATAAATTTGCTACCCGTCTGGCGCTTGGCCATGCGAGCAAGTGTGCGCATCGTTCCTGAAGAACCAATCAGTCGCGGCACTAACGGCCATTTTTCAGAGGCGATTTTATTTTCTAGTAAATCGCGGATGTGTTGCCGCAATCGGCGCACACTCTTAGCACCGCCCTGAGGAGGGCTATTCTTCAAAAAAATCTGCTGCAGGCGCGCCACACCCAGCGGAAAACTTTCACTGCGCAGCAACCGGCCTTCGCGGCACACGCTGACCTCTGTGCTGCCGCCACCAATATCAAGAAGGCCAAAACTTCCGCGCGCCATTTTCTCGCGCTTTAAAATTCCCTGAGCAATCAAGCGGGCTTCTTCTTCGCCGCTGATTACGCGCACGTTTATGCGCGTGGCCTTCCTAATCGTCATCAGCATTTGGCGACTGTCAGAGGCTTCGCGCATCGCACTCGTCGCAAAGGCAACGATTCGCGCCACGCCTAAGTCGCTAGCTACCTGGCGGAAGTGGGCAAACGCTTGCACGGTGCGTTTTATAGCGCGGCGATCCAAACGGCCTGTGAGAAAAACATTTTCACCTAACCTCACCATCAGCTTTTCCCGATGAATAAGAGAGGTTTGCGCTCGAGAGCGCATCTCATGCACGTCGAATCGTATAGAGTTGGTACCAAGATCGATAATCGCAATGCGCATGATTGCCCGTAAGCTTAACCAAAACCTCACCCAGCAAGAAGCAGTTTCGGTATGTAATTAATGGATAAGATAAGCGAAACGCGGCAAGGTAACAAAGGTCTTGGCATGAAAGCCGCGCGACGAGTAATCTTGGGTTGTTTTAAAACATTCGAGGAGACAGCATTGGGACCATTTCGTAGTTCCATACGGCCATTAAAAGAGACCGTTTCCCAGTACGTGACTTACGTCGCCGTGCATAAACTTTTGCGCGCATTCCGCCCAAAAGTCAGCTTCGCGTTCGACAAGGGAAATTATACGGTCAAGACAGTGGAAAACTGGACAGAGCTGGAGCAAGTGCTCCGCATGCGCCACGAAGTCTTCCACAAAGAATTCATGGGCAAAACGCTCGCTCTGGGAATGGATTTCGATCGGTTTGATTCTGTAGGTGACCACTTAGTAATTGTGGATCGCGAGAGCGGCAAAATCGTTGGCACGTATCGCTTGATTTGCTCGCAATTTTCTAAGTCGTTTTATTCTGCTTCTGAATTTGGTTTGGATCAGTTCTTACAAGTTCCTGGCGTAAAGCTCGAGATGAGCCGCGCCTGCATTCACAAAGATTTCCGCGACGGCGTCGTGATCTCTTTGTTGTGGCGGGGACTCATTCAATACGTGCAAGCCGTTAAGGCCGATTACTTGTTCGGTCTCGCTTCGATTCGCACGATGGATCAAAAAGACGTTGGCTCCATTTATCAGTACTTGGATGCGAATGGATTTTTGTCCAAAGAGTTTTCCATCACGGCAGTTCCGAATTACACCATGCCTGGTGGAGCAGCGATCGCAACTGCGGGATCTCCCGACAACGGCAAAGCACTCATTCCACCTCTCTTGAATTCTTATTTAAGAGCCGGCGCGAAAGTCTGCGGCTTGCCAGCTTTAGATGAGAGTTTTGAATGTGTGGATTTCCTCACCGTTCTTCGCATGAAGGACATTTCGAAGCTTTACGATCGTCGCTACACAGCTGCGGATGGCTCTCGTCAGGAAAATCCTGCAAACAGCTAATTTTCTTATTTGATTCAAATGCTCCGCTGCGCTTCTAATGCGGGGCTTCAAAGCTTCCGAAGTAGTAATGAGTCTGGGGGCTTTTCCTGTGAGCATTAGCTTAGTCAATCGTCTGCCCGAGCTGGCAGAGTTAGAGCGCATTATCGAATCACTTGGGTCCCGCGCCCGAGTCAACGTCCCCACACAAGTCCAAGCCGGCGAACTCAAATTCCCCCTCTATACAATTGAATTAGGTTCCACCGATCCAGCAGCTCCGTGTCTCGCGATTTTTGGCGGAGTGCATGGACTCGAACGCATTGGTACGCAAGTCGTGCTGTCGTATCTAAGAATGGTAAGTGAGTTTTTAGTTTGGGATCACGCCATTCAAGAGCTGCTCCAGCGTTCACGTTTGATCTTTATGCCATTGGTAAATCCTGGCGGCATGTACTTAAAATCGCGCGCCAATCCAAACGGGATTGATCTGATGCGCAATGCCCCTGTGCATGCAGATAAGATGTCGCCGTTTGCGCTCTTTGGCGGTCACCGAATTTCTCCCAAATTGCCTTGGTACCGCGGCGCTGCCGGCGCTGCGATGGAAGTAGAAGCCCAAACCCTCGTTGATTTTGTTCGCGCTAAAGTAATGCCGTCGAAATTGTCCGTAGCGCTGGATGTGCATTCTGGTTTTGGAAATTTAGATCGCGTTTGGTTTCCCTACGCGCGCACTAAAAAACCTTTTCCTCACATCACCGAAGTCTTTGCGCTAAAGGACTTGCTCGATCGTACTTATCCAAACCACGTTTATATCGTCGAGCCGCAGTCCAAGCAGTACACGACGCACGGCGATCTCTGGGATTACTTGTACGACGAGAACCGCCGCACGGAAGGGCACAACTTCTTCCTGCCGCTGACGCTGGAACTAGGCTCGTGGGTATGGGCGCGTAAGAACTGGAAACAAATGTTCTCGGTTCTGGGCGCGTTTAATCCCACCATCCCTCATCGTTTGCAGCGCACACTGCGGCGCCACCTTTTATTTTTTGATTTTCTCTTGCGAGCTACAACTTCCAGCGAACCTTGGCTAAACTTACCTAAGGAAAAGCGCGCTCCGCTGACACGCCGAGCGCTTGAGTTGTGGTACAGTCCTTAAGAGTTTGGTCATATAAAAATGTCTCAAAATCACCCACAGCATTGGTTTCTTTTAAGAGGTTTAGGTCGTGACTCGTCTCATTGGGGCGAATTTCCGGCACTCTTTCAGAAAGCAATGCCGCGCGCGAAAGTACACTGTTTGGATCTGCCGGGAACGGGATCGCGCTTTAACGAATTGAGTCCTTGGCGCCTAAAGCAGGCCGCCGAATCCGCCCGTGCTGAATACTTACAAATCATCGAACGCGAGGAAATCCCCGCTGATGCGCCGAAGTTTGTGCTCGGCATTTCTCTAGGCGGCATGGTGACACTGCACTGGCTGGCTCTCCACGCCGATGATTTCCGCGGCGCAGTACTTATTAATGCAAGTTTGCGTGGAGTGAGCCCGTGGTACCAGCGGCTTTCTCCTCAGGGCTATCTGAAATTATTTCAAGCGCTCTTGGCCGCTGATCCCGTTGCTAGGGAAGGGCATGTGCTCGAGCTGACCAGTCAGAATAAAAGCTGGACGCTCGCCGACATTAAACGCCGCGTGCAGAGCACTTCTAAGAAGCCCACGAGCTATGGGAATTTCTTCCGGCAGTTAATTGCCGCAGCCACCGACTTGCCGCCAACGCGTAAACCGCCAGTGCCAACTCTTTTGCTCAATAGCTTGGGCGACGAGATGGTGCATCCCGATTGCTCGATGGATATTAAGAAAAAATGGGATGTCGAACTAAAGCGCCACGCCTGGGCGGGCCACGATTTGCCGTTGGATGATCCCAATTGGACGATTGAGGCCGTGCGCTCGTGGTGTCTGAATAACAAGTTTGAGTTTGCGCCCTTGCAAAAAGTTGCCAATCAATTTCACGACGAATAGTTTCATGCCGCATGCTCACGCGGCGATCATTCATCACATTACTTGGAGCTGGAACTTACGAACTCTTACGCAGTTCGTCTTCGTTCGGCGCTGTTTTTCCTTCCAAGCGTGTTACCTCCAAATTTCGCAAGTTTAATCCCATCGCTCCAAGTCTGAAGGACGATTTGATTTTGCCCAAAGGCTATTCCTTTGATCGCCTCATCTCTTATGGCGATCCATTGGGTTCCAAAGGCCCTCTGGGGGATGAGTTCTTCGGCGCTGACTGTGATTTTCTGACGTTTTTCCCAACGGCCAAAGATGAAGGCCTGCTCTGGGTAAACCATGAATACCTGCAGGGACTTTTGGTAAGTGGAGTTCTCAAGCCAGAGGATAAGAGTAAGGAACAAATCCTCAAGGAGAAGCTGGTTGTTGGCGGCAGCGTCGTGCGCATTCGCCGGGTAGGAAAGAAATGGCAGTACGTTCAAGATAAACAACAAAACCATCGCTACACCTCGCTTTATCCCGAAATCCAAATGACGGGACCCGCGCGAGAGAAAGTTCCGATGGGCAAGGGCACGCTTGCGAATTGCTCGGGAGGCAAAACCCCTTGGAATACCGTTCTAACTTGCGAAGAGAATTTTCAGCTCTTTAACGATCCTGAGTATCTTGGCTGGGGCAAATATAGCGCCACCAAAATCGACGAGAAGCAATACGGCTGGGTTGTGGAAATTGATCCTTTTAGAAAGCTCGAGCCAAAAAAGCACACAAGCCTCGGACGTTTCAGCCACGAGAACGCTTGTTGGAGAGTCGGCGATAAGAAAAAGTTTGTCGTCTACATGGGCGATGACAGCAAAGATCAGTATTTCTATAAATTTATTTCTGCTGAAAAATACAACCCAAAAGCCTCTAGAGAAGATCAGTCCAAATTGCTGGAGAATGGAACCCTCTACGCCGCTGATTTTGTGAAGGGCAAATGGATTTCTTTGGATTGGGCGACAAGCCCTATCCTAAAAGAAGAATTTGATTCCCAAGCGCATGTCTTGATGGAAACGCGCGCGGCTGCCAAAGCGGTTAAAGCCACCCCACTCGATCGCCCGGAGGACTGCGAAATTCACCCGCTAGATGGTTCGGTATATATTTCGCTCACTAATAATTCCTCACACGGCAACGCTTACGGACAAATTGTTCGCCTCGTAGAAAAAGGCGACGACGCGGAGGCGATGGAGTTCCGCTACGAGATTTTCTTAGCAGGTGGCCCTCAATCCGGATTAGCAGCGCCGGATAATCTTTGCTTCGATAAGCAGGGCAATCTCTGGGTCTGCTGTGACGTTACGTCGTCGGACATCGGCAAGGGTGCTTACGAACAATTTGGCAATTGTGGAATGTTCTTTGTGCCAACATCCGGAGCAAATGCGGGCAACGCTTTTCAATTTGCTTCGGCTCCCGTCGACGCCGAGCTCACCGGTCCTTATTTTAATGAGGACGAGAGCACGCTGTTTCTCTCTGTCCAGCACCCCGGCGAGACGACGACGGATCTTACCGAGCCCAAGAGCAGATGGCCGCTCCACGGTAGCGCTCTACCGATGTCGAGTGTGGTCGCGATCACTGGTTTTAAGCCTTAGCGCGACGGGCTCGAAAGACTAAGTAAGTGAAGACCATGAATACTAAATAAATCAGCCACCGAATTGGAAATTCAGGAACCGGAGAGCAAGTGGTGCCGCAGGTAGTATCGGTGTAGCAAGTGCCAGTAATTTGATAGGGGCAGCCCGGGCACTCCGCTTGAGCATCATGGCAGGTGCAGCTTTGACTGCAGGTTGCATTGCGATGGTAGGTCAAGGCAACGTCGTTATAGTAGAGCGGATTGGTGCCTCCCGGTCTGTAGCAGCTATTGCCGGAGACAGCGATGCAAGCTCCAAAACCGATTGATGATGGCAGCACGAGCAAGAAAAAAATTAGCAAGTTTTTTGGAAAGGGAGAAATGTGTAGATGTCTCAGAGCTCAATCCCCCTCGTGCTCATAAACATATGCCAGTTTCGAGAAGCGTGCCTCAAATAACTTAGAGCAAACTTCAGTGGTGCAACCGATTTCTCCCTCTGGAATTGGTTTAGACTCGCGCATAGTCTCTAAGAACCCGTCGTGCAGGACCGCGGTGCAAGTGCGGTCCTTGTCGAAGTCGCGCTTGCAAAGCCAAGTCTTGCCTTCAAACTCGGGGTCTTCCTTTTTGGGACTGGTGGCTCTGATGAAAAATTCATGTGGAGTGGCCTCCGAGAACAAGAACTCAGATTGAAAATCGGTGATGCTGGCCTCTCGCGCGAAAAGCTGATTGCGCGGATCTTCTGCCAAGGGTTGGGGAGTATCTAGACACCCAGAGACCCAGAATAAAGACGTGATAGAGCAGAAATTTAGCGCGGGGCGAAACATAAAACGCATGTTCAGACCTATGGTTTGGTTTCGTTAAACTGGATAAATAGATCTTAACATGGACGTTGCGCGGTTAGGCTCGGCTCTGCATCAAATTTCTGTTCTATTATGTTACGGCGGAAGAACCTATCCATGATGGAGAAAAGGAGCAAAATTCCGGCTAGGTACAGGGCCCAACCTAAGTTGGCATGAAAGAGGAACGGAATCATCCCTCGAGAGGATCCTGGCGAGAGTTCTTCTAGGGTGACTCCCAAACTAAAAAGGGCAAGGATGCGCACAGCTTTAAGCGTGATCATTCCCAAGCAGCCAACAAACAGACACAGAACCCAATTCAAAACCGAAATCTCTTTCCCACGCTGAAGGGCATAGATGCTCAGGCTGTAGAAAAAAACAGTGATGCCATCGATTCCGCTACAACCCTGAGCGATTGAAATCCCATAATGAGGATGGGCGATAAATAGTCGCGAAGTATTTTGAAATTCACACTGGATTTGAGAGCCGTAAAGAAGCTCCCCATAGCCGCAGGCGAGACCGCCAAGAAGGGGTCCCAATGTATTCCAAATCGCGCTAAAGGCAGCTTGCGCCGTGATGGATGACAGAGCGAGTCCCATGCACGGTAGAATTACCCAACTGTCTTCGGAACGAAAATAAAACGAATAGCCCACCCACAAAAAAAGCGCGCTTACTAACATTGCAAAGGCGCTAGTCACCCAGAGGGTGACTAGCATTTCGGCGCCCCATTTCACTGCCAGAGTTTCGTAGTGGAAACTAAGCACCATCAAGCTAGTGACTGAAAGTAAGTTCAGCGCTGCCCACCCAAGCCGAATTCTAAGGACTGGTTTGATTTTATCTGAGAGCAGCTTCAGTGCGATTAGTGCCGAAAGGGGAAGCGGGATGACAAGGTCCATGTCTGTAAATCCTACCCACCCGATTGAAAGCCCAAGGTAATCGCGGATGAAAATACGCGTCAAAAAGTACTCGAACAGGGGTAGCAGCAAAATCAGAATGGATTTTCGCATTGCCCCCCAATTCTATCATGCCGGAGTCTGCTGGGCCTTCGCTCCGCTGAGTTCCAACCCTAACCAAGTTTTGACTCGACGGCGGCTTTACGCCCGCGTAGCAGAGACACATGAAAAACCTAATCCTCAGTTTAGTTGTCGGTCTTGTGACGAGCTTATCCGCAAACGCGGCAACCCAAGTGCACGGAGCAGGTTCGAGCTTTATCGCGCCACTGCTTACCAAATGGATTTCCGAGTTCTCCAAGACGGATGCGGAAGTGCAAATCAATTACCAATCGGTTGGTAGCGGAGCAGGCGTCCGACAATTCAGTCAGAAGACCGTGGATTTCGGCGCTTCAGATGCTTTCATAACGGACGAACAAGCCAAGGAAGTCCCGGCTAAAGTTGCTCACATTCCAGTCGCCATGGGCGCGGTGGTAGTGACTTACAATTTGTCCGACCTCGCAAAGCCTCTCCAACTCGATGGCAATACGCTTGCTGAAATTTTCTTGGGTAACGTAAAAGTTTGGAACGACGCACGCATCGCAAAACTCAATCCAGGCGTTCAGTTGCCAGCACAACCCATCTTGGTCACTCACCGTTCCGACGGCAGCGGCACAACTGCAATTTTCACTGAGTACTTAAGTAAAGTGAGTCCTGCTTGGAAAGATAAAGTCGGCGCCGCTACGTCGGTAAAATGGCCATCTGGGTTGGGTGGCAAAGGCAATGAAGGCGTTGCGGGATTAGTAAAACAAACCCCGGGCAGCGTCGGCTATGTGGAATTGATTTACGCCAAGAGCAACAACCTTGCTTTTGCCAGCATCAAAAATTCCGCCGGCCAAGTCGTTGCTCCTACTTTGGAGTCCGTAACTGCAGCAGCTTCGGGTGCGTTGAAATCCTTGCCTGCGGATTTTCGCGGCTCGCTCACCAACGCTCCGGGAAAAGCCGCATATCCGATTTCGGGAATGACCTGGGTGCTGGTTTGGGACACGCCGGTGACCGAAGTGAAAGGCAAGTCGCTACTGAAGTTCTTAAACTGGTCGCTCAAAGACGGCCAGAAGCTCGCGGAAGGCTTGCACTACGCTCCTCTGCCGCCATCATTGGCCAAAAAAGTTCAGGCAAAACTGGCGACCTTCGAAACCAAATAGTAAAGATTCCAAATGGTTGCGAGCGATTCCTTCCTAACACAGTCCTGACAAAGGATCGCAGGGGCTTAGGTTAAAAACTTGGTTCTCGTATGAGCACCACGGTAATAGAGTCCCTAATGGTTCCGGAAGAAAAGCTCGCAACGGTTTCGACCGTTCAAAATGTCACGGCCCATAGCCATCGAGAAAAACACTTCTCCGATCGTCTTTTCTTTTGGTTTCTCCGCGCGGCTGGATTGGGCGTACTGGCACTCTTGCTTTCAATTGGTTTTTTTCTGTTTCGCGCCAGCCAACCGGCGATTGAGCACTTCGGCTGGAATTTCTTAGGCAGTCAAAATTGGGATCCGGTTGCGAAGGATTTTGGCGCGCTGGCTGTCGTTTTTGGCACAGTCGTCTCTTCTATCCTCGCCATGTTGATAGCAACTCCGATGAGCGTCGGCGTAGCGCTTTTTTTAAATGAACTAGCACCGCGTCCGGTCGCTCGACTAGCAGGCTTCTTGGTCGAGATGCTCGCTGCGATTCCCAGCGTTGTTTATGGTCTGTGGGGATTTTTCCTCCTGGCTCCCTGGATGCGCTCCACCGTGCAGCCTTTTTTAGGCGAATATTTTGGTTTCGAATTCTTCCCCATTTTTCTGGGGCCACCTTACGGTGTGGGTATGCTCACGGCGGGAGTGATCTTGTCGATCATGGTGACGCCAACAGTCTCCTCGATTTGCCGCGAAGTTTTTAAAGCCGTGCCGCGAGCGAACCGCGAAGCAGCTTTGGCTCTGGGCGCCACTCGCTGGGAGAGCATGAAGGTTTCCGTGCTGCGAGCTAGCCGCGTGGGTATCGTGGGAGCTGTCATCTTAGGATTAGGCCGCGCACTAGGCGAAACGATGGCCGTCACGATGGTGATTGGAAACCGCACAGAAATTTCCTCTTCCTTGTTTGCGCCAGCCCAGAGCATGGCCAGCATTATCGCCAGCGAATACCCAGAAGCCGCTGAGAAGCTACATCTCGCGGCACTCGCTGAGATTGGGCTTCTACTCTTTGGTGTGACCTTTGTGATGAACGCGATTGCACGCCTTTTCGTGTGGCACGTTAAGCGGCGGGTGAATGGCTAAATGAATTCCGTCCAACTTCACGAGTACATGAGCCGAACGCACCAACGCCGCAAATGGGTGGACGTGTGGATGTCGGGTCTTTTGTTCTTAGCAGCGCTCGCGGCTCTCGTGCCGTTGTTTAGTGTTTTGGGCTACGTGATTTGGAATGGCGCCGGCTATTTGAATTGGGATTTCTTTTCTAAGCTACCAAAGCCCGTCGGTGAAACCGGCGGCGGAATGGCCAACGCGTTGGCCGGTACGTGCACGCTTGTTGCAACAGCAAGCTTGATTGGTGTGCCTTGGGGAATCGCTGCGGGAGTTTTCCTCTCTGAGTATGGCGACGGCAAATTGGGTACGGTCGTACGTTTTGCTACCGACATGCTGGCAAGCGTGCCGTCGATTGTGATTGGGCTTTTTGTCTATACGTTAGTCGTCGTTCCAATGGGCGGATTCTCCGCAATGGCTGGCGGCGTGGCTTTGGCCATCATCATGATTCCAATCGTTGCTCGTAGCACCGAAGAAATTGTGCGGTTGGTACCAGTGCACATTCGCGAAGCGGGACTCGCTTTAGGTGTGTCGCGATGGAAAGTAATTTTGCGCATCGTACTGCGCGGTTGCGTGAGTGGTATCACCACTGGTGTGATGTTGGCCGTAGCGCGGGTTGCCGGCGAAACCGCTCCGTTGCTTCTCACATCGCTCAATAATCAATATTGGAATTTAGGCGTTACGGGGCCCATCGCTTCGCTGCCAGTGCAGATTTATAGCTACGCGATTTCGCCTTTCGACGAGTGGCATGGCCTAGCCTGGGCAGGCGCTCTATTGCTGGTTTTGATGGTTTTTGTGGTAAACGTTTTGGCCCGCTTGGTTTTTGGAACCGGCGGATCGGGTAGGGATTAAGGGAGTACCGACACGGTGACGGCTCAGAATTCAAATTCCGCTGTTCTTCAGATTCGCCAGCTCGACGCTTGGTTTGGCCAACAGCATGCCGTCCATGGCGTTTCATTAGAAATCGAAGCCAAAACGGTAACCGCGATTATCGGCCCTTCGGGTTGCGGTAAATCCACTTTCATTCGCTGCCTAAATCGCTTGCACGAGGAAGTTCCCTCGGCCCGTGCTTCGGGTCAGGTTTGGTTAGAAAACCAGGACATCTACGCCAGTGACGTCGATCCTGTGCGCATTCGCCGCAAAATCGGAATGGTTTTCCAGAAGCCAAATCCGTTTCCGGCCATGTCAATTTTTGACAACGTCGCAGCAGGCCTCAAGCTTTCGGGGATTCGTCGCCGCAGTGTTTTAAGGGAAGTTGTAGAGCGTAGCCTGCGTAACGCTGCACTCTGGGAAGAAGTAAAAGATAAATTAACTGCTCCGGGTACCAGCCTTTCGGGTGGCCAGCAACAGCGTCTGTGCATCGCGCGCGCGTTGGCGGTGCAACCGCCAGTACTCTTGATGGACGAGCCCACGAGTGCTCTTGATCCGATATCGACGGCAAAAATTGAAGAGTTGATCCAAGGGCTTAAGCGCGAAGTCACCATCGTGATCGTGACTCACAATATGCAGCAGGCCGCACGTATCTCTGATAAAACAGCGTTTTTCCTAATGGGCGATCTAGTGGAGTACGGCGATACATCCACAGTGTTTACGGTCCCCAAAGAAGAGCGTACCGAAAGGTACATCACGGGTAAGTTTGGATGAACCACAGGCATTTAGATTCAGGACTGAGTGATCTCAGTAGCCGTCTTTTAACGATGGCAGGGTACGTCGAGCAAGCGCTTGAGTGCGCAACTGCGTCGTGGAAAACCAAGAGCCGTCCAAAGATCGAAGAAGTTTTTGCGATCGAAGAGCGCGTTAACCGCACTCATATTGAAGTCGACGCCGCTTGCGTAAAATTGTTAGCGCTGCAACAGCCGATGGCAGCCGATCTGCGTTTTATTGTCTCGTGCATTAAGATCAACAACGACTTAGAGCGCATGGTGGATTTGACAGTAAATATCGCCAACCACTCCAATGTTTTTATTTTAGAGACGATTCCGCTTCAATTGGGCGATTTGGCGCAGATGTCCGACGAAGTGCGCGCCATGGTGCGGGAAGTTTTGGATGCGTTTGTAAAAAATGACGAAAACATTGCTAGAAAGATCTTGCATCGGGATGACAAAGTAGACGCGTACAAACGTAAGATCGTCGCCGACTGCGTGGTGGAAATGAAAAAGGATTCAAAGGGCATTGATGCCCTGTTGAATGTGATCTCCATCTCTCGCAACCTGGAACGCATCGGAGATCACGCTACGAATATCGCCGAAGACATTATCTTTAGCGTTTCGGGGCTGGATGTCCGGCATTCCAGCGGGGGCGCCGTCCGTACCAAATAAGGGGTATAGGCAATGAGCTCAAAAGTTCTCATCGTAGAAGACGAAAAAGAAATCGCAGATTTAATGGCGCTTCATTTAAAGCGCGATGGCCACGAAATCACCGTTACTGAAAACGGTGAAGAAGCCTTGCGCTTGATGGAGAAGGAATCCTTCAAACTCCTGATTTTAGATTGGATGTTGCCCGGGGTCTCGGGTCTCGATCTTTGCAAAAAAATCCGCAGTGATCAGTCTGCACCCGTGTCCCAAGTGCCGGTGCTAATGGTGACTGCCAGAGCGCACCCGTCCGATATCGTCGTGGGACTTGAAGTCGGTGCGGATGACTACCTAACTAAGCCGTTTGATTTGCCGGTTTTTCTGGCCCGCGTTCGGGCTCTCCTGCGCCGGGCTTCTCCACAACAGGAAGCCAATGCTCGCAGTTTTGAAGTGGGCGAGCTTGCTTTGGATCTGGAGTCGTACCAGGTAACCTGCGGCAAAAAAGAGCTCCAGCTCACTCCGTCGGAGTTCAAGCTTCTGGTGGCCTTAGTCAGAAACCGCGGTAGAGTACTCACGCGCGAGCGCCTCATTGATCTCGTTCAAGGCGAGGGAGTGACTGTAGTAGATCGCGCAATTGATACCCACGTGTTTGGCCTTCGCAAAAAGATGGGCAAGTGTGCCGACATCATCGAAACCATTCGCGGGGTCGGTTATCGCATACGTACCTAGGCGGTCGTTGCGAGCGTAGCGAAGCAATCTGTTTTTATGGCATTTAAGAGAAAAACGTTTCCGCACAGAATTTTCTACCGTGTTGCCGCAGCCCAGTTTCTTATCATCCTCGGTTGCCTAGTAGGGGCAGGCCTCTTAGCGCGTTCGCTGTTTCGATCTCAGATTCAATCTCAATTGCGCACGTCGGCGACAGAAAACATCGCAGGCTTGCAGCGCGCTTTAGAGAACAAGCGACCGCTTACGCGTTGCCCAGAAATCCCCCGTTCGCAGCTCACTCATTGGGCGGTCATTCAACCCGATGGCCAAGTGCGCTGCACACCATCTGCCGAATTTGGATTTTCTGACGCTTTAAAAATCGTGAACTGGGGCGACGTGCTGTCGGCTCCCTCTAGAGTGCATTTCTATCGCAACGGTAATTGGGCCATTGCTGTCTATGTGCCCGCTTCAGCCGAATGGCTGGGAGCCGTTGGCATTTCCACTATTGATGCGGATCGCTGGTCCGCCACCGTCGATATGGCGCTGTTGATTGCCTTTCTGCTGATGGCATTAGCGGCGTTGTTGTTCTCGATCTATATGGCGCGCCGGTTGGTGTTTCCACTGGGCCGCTTGCTCGTCAAAACGAAGAACATCCATTTGCCGGATGTCGTTAGTGAAGACGACTTAAAAGAGCAGGGCTTTGATGAATGGCTAGAGCTCGAGTCAAATATCGATGATATGCGGCGCGATCTATTGGCTAAGACCAAGCGCCTCTCTCGCGAAAAACTCGAACTCGATACCATTATGGGCGCGATCAGTGACGCTATTTTGGCTGTTGATCCCGAAGGCAATCCACTGTTCTACAACAGCCGTTTCGAACTACTTTTTGGCAAAGAGGGTGAGAAGCTCGAATCCTCCAAGCTATGGGGAATTTTCCGCGATCCAGAAATTCTGACAGCTTTCCGTCGTGCGCTTAAAGAGGGCAGAGTGGAATCCACTCGCGCGATTGCTCTCCAGCAAACTCTCCCTAAGCGCTATTTCTCGCTTTCTGCTTCGCCACTACGTCGACAAGATGCTTCGGTCTACGGCGCTGTGGGAATTTTCCACGATGTAACGGAACTCAAAGCCGCAGAACAAATGCGTATCGACTTTGTCGCCAACGTGTCGCACGAGTTGCGGACTCCGCTGACAGTGATCAAGGGCTACGCTGATACGCTGATTCAAGATAACCAGGGCAAGCAAGAACTTTTGGATTTCTTAAATGCGATTGCGCGCAATAGTGACCGCTTGATGCTTCTGATGAACGACTTGCTCGACCTTAGCTCGATTGAATCCGACAGCATCATTCAGAGAGAGACTCTGAGTACCGAAGAAGTCACTCAGCGGCTGCTGAATCAATTAAAAGGTGCTTTTGATCGCAAAGATCAAATCGTCGAGGTGCAGGTCGATTCTAAAGACGTTTTCGCGGATCCTCATCGGTTAGAGCAAGTGCTCGTCAACCTCTTGGGCAATGCGAACAAATACACTCCGGAAAAAGGCAAAATCACGGTGAATTGGTATCGGGACGGCGCGAATACCGTTCTCAAAGTTACCGACACCGGTCCGGGTATTCCTCTCGAGCACCATCAGCGACTCTTTGAGCGTTTTTATCGCGTCGATAAAGCACGTTCTCGCGATCAAGGTGGAACAGGTCTTGGGCTTGCGATTGTGAAGCATATTGTCCAGCGCCACGAGGGAAGTGTGTGGCTTGAGAGTGCACCGGGCAAAGGCACGAGCTTTTATTGTCGATTCCCGGACGAATCCAATCTCTTCAACGCCGAAGATTAAATCTTCGCTTTCGAATTATTTAGGTTGCGCTAAGTCATAGTCGTTTGCGAAAATTTAGCGCAATGAATGAGCCAAAGCTTGGAGACGTTCTCGCTGGAGTCGATCCTGTCGCCTTTTTAAATATTATGGCGCCTGAATCGGTTCGCTATGTCGGCACTGCCCTTTTTGGTTTGGCAATCCTGCACACCTTTAGCGTCAGCTATTTTCAAAACCTCGCAGCAAAATACAAAGACGGATCTATCGGCGAGAACTTCTTCCATCTTTTGGGAGAGATAGAAGTGGTGTTTGGTCTGTGGTCGGCTGTTTTACTCACTTATTTGTATTTTCAGCTGGGTGGGCAGGTCTCGCTTTCTTACCTCGAGCACTTAGAATTCACAGAAAGCATGTTTGTTTTCGTCATTATGGTGATTGCGGCGACCAAGCCAGTGCTGAGTGTGGCGTCGCGCGGAATTTTTCTGATTTCGAAGCTTTTGCCCCTGCCCGGTAAAATGCCGTTTGTTTTTGCTAGTCTCGTTGTGGGACCACTCATGGGCAGTTACATCACCGAGCCGGCCGCTATGACTGTAACCGCGCTGCTTTTGCGCGATGTTTTATTCGAATCGCAGGTTTCTACTCGGACTAAGTATGTCGTACTAGGGGTTTTGTTTGTGAACGTCTCGATTGGTGGTGTGCTCACTCCTTACGCGGCACCGCCGGTTTTGATGGTTGCGCGCACTTGGAATTGGGACCTCACCTTTATGATGCAGCATTTTGGCTGGAAGGCGATTCTGGCCTGCGTCTGCAATGGAATTTGGGTGTTGTGGATTTGTCGTCGAGATTTGCGTGCGGGTGCAGCCCCGAAACCGAAGGTATCCGGACGTAGTCCTATTTGGCTCGAGGCCCTACATCTGCTGTTCTTAGCGGGGGTTGTGATGTTCGCACACCATCCTACTGTCTTTATCTGGACCTTTTTGTTCTTCCTAGGCGTCGTTGCAGTCACCGACGAATACCAAGAAGAGCTGCAGTTTCGTTCTAGTTTGCTCGTAGCATTTTTCTTGGCGGGTCTAGTGGTGCTAGGAAGTGTGCAGCGCTGGTGGCTGGAGCCTCTCTTAATGCAACTGTCAGACACCGTCTTATTCTTCGGTGCGACGATTTTGACGGCGATAACGGACAATGCAGCTCTCACTTATTTGGGAGCGCAGGTGCCAAATCTTTCTTTGGAGCGCAAATATTTTCTCGTTGCGGGGGCAGTGGCAGGCGGTGGTTTGACTGTCATTGCAAATGCACCCAATCCAGCGGGTTATTCGCTTTTACAGAAAAGTTTTGGAAAAAATGGTATCGGCGCGGGGCCCTTGTTCCTTGCCGCTCTCCCGCCGACGGTAATTGCAGTTCTATTTTTTGGATTTCTGCGCTGAAGCGGACAAAGCTGTTCTTGACGTTGGTTTCAAACTTTTCGAGTATTGCGGTCGAATTATTGCATCGAGATAAGAGAGAGAACACATGCCTCAGATCTTTCGTCGGAGCGCCAACACCCTAGCTAAATTGAGCATCGTTGTCGGCGGTGTAGCTGCTGTCAGCGTAGTTGGATTGTTGTATGCGGTTCAGGTTTCTCCGTACGTCACCGAAGTTCGAGTTGTGAAGGATCAGCCTATTCCCTTTAGTCACGAGCACCATGTTGGTGGACTAGGACTAGACTGCCGTTATTGCCATCACACGGTAGAAAAAACCGCGAGCGCTACGGTTCCCCCCGTTGCCACTTGCTACAACTGCCACAAGATAGTTTGGGGCGACGCTCCTATGCTCAAGCCCGTGCGCGATGCTTATAAGAATGACACTCCTATTGAATGGAACCGTGTCCACGATTTGCCTGACTTTGCGTATTTTAATCACAGCGCCCACGTAAATAAGGGTGTGGGTTGCATGAGCTGCCACGGACGCGTCGATAAGATGCCGATGATGTGGAAAGAAAAAACGCTCTACATGGGATTTTGCTTAGATTGCCATCGAAACCCAGAACCGAATTTACGCCCGGTTGAAGCAATGACGGACATGGAATGGGAGCCTTCTGAAGAATGGAAGGAAACCGACAAGTTCGCGCACCTTGGAATTAAGAAGACCAAACCGGGTCATATCAATCAACTGACTAACTGCGCGGTGTGCCACAGATGAACGAGACCAAACTTTGGAAAAGTCTGGAAGAAAAAGCTGCGATTACCGCGGGTGGGGCGCCGAAAGCCGACTCCCACGATCGCTTCAATCCGTTTAGTAATGATTTCCTCAGCCGCCGCGAATTTCTAGAGTGGTCTGGCGGAATGGCGGCCGTCTTGGGCGCGGCTGGTTGTACGCGCCAACCCAATGAAAAAATGATTCCCTATACTAAGGCGCCAGAACGAGTCATTCCGGGCAAGCCTCTGTTTTACGCAAGCGCCATGAGTCTGGGTGGTGGTTCGTTGGGTCTATTGGTTGAGTCTCACATGGGACGCCCAACCAAGATCGAGGGAAATCCGGAGCACCCGACTAGCATGGGCGCGACGGATCCATTTGCTCAGGCTTCGGTCATGGGAATGTATGATCCCGATCGCTCCAAGGTTTTGATTCAAAATGGTCAGGTCACGTTCTGGGGAAATTTCAGCACCCAGATTGCGGCTCTCATGGCCATGCACCGTGCGAAAAAAGGCCAAGGCCTTCGCATTTTGACGGAAAACGTAATTTCTCCGTCCTTGGGTGCTGCGATTGGTGAGCTTTTAAAGACGATGCCCGAAGCAGCGTGGCACCAGTACGAACCTATCAACCGCGACAACGAAATCGACGGACTCAAACAAGCTTTCGGAAAGTCGGTCACTCCTTGGTACGATCTCAAAGCCGCTAAGGTTTTGGTTTCTTTTGATTCCGATCTCTTTGGCGATCTCAGTGGCGTGCGCTACTCGCGTGATTTTGCCGAAGGTCGCGCTATTGCGACGGGCAAAAAAGATCTCAATCGGTTTTATGCTCTTGAGAGTCAGCCGACAGTCACGGGCAGCATCGCGGATCACCGCATGCCAGCACGAGTCGGCGACATCGAATCGATGGCCGCAGCGCTCGCACAAAAGTTAGGCTTGGGAGTTTCTGGCAAACCAGAACTTAATCCCGAGCAGCGCAAATGGGTGGATGCCATTGCAGAAGATGTTCAGGCAAATAAAGGCCAGTCGCTCTTCATCGCAGGCCGTTGGCAGTCGCCAGCCGTTCACTCGATTGCCCACGCTTTAAATGCTTCTCTGGGTAACACCGGCAAGACGGTTCGCTATTTACCGACGATAGAAATCCGCGCGGATAAAAACAGCGATTCGATCAAATCACTCGTCTCCGCAATGGGCAGCGACCAGGTTGAAACCTTGGTTATCCTCGGTGGCAACCCAGTGTTTGATGCACCAGCGGACTTAGGATTTGTAAACGCATTAGAGAAAGTGAAGACCCGCATTCACAGCGGACTTTATCTCGATGAAACTGGCAGCAAATGTCAGTGGCATATCCCTGAAGCCCATTACTTGGAGTCGTGGTCGGATTTGCGAGCACACAATGGCGTTTCGACTATTGTGCAGCCTACAATCGCCCCTTTATATGGCGGAAAAACGCATCTAGAAGTGATCGCAGCTATCGCCGGCAAAGGCGACAAGAGCAGTTACGATTTAGTACGCGAGTACTGGAAGAGCCAGCTCGGTGGCGATTTTGAAACCAACTGGCGCAAAGCGGTTCAAGATGGTGTCGTCGAGAAGTCCGCTGGCGGTGGCGAATCTGTTGCCGTTCAAGGCGCTGCCAATTGGAAATGGACTCCTAACACTGGCGAACTCGATATTCAGTTCCGCCCAGATGCAAGCGTGTGGGACGGCCGTTTTGCCAACAACGGTTGGCTGCAAGAAACACCTCGTCCGTTGACTAAGCTGACTTGGGACAATGCCGCTGTCATGAGTCCAAATACTGCTACTAAATACGGACTCAAAAACGAAATGCTCGTCGACTTGCAAGTTGGCGAAGACAAAGTCCGCGTTCCAGTTTGGATTCAGCCAGGACATTGCGCCGATGCAGTTACTTTGCATCTTGGCTACGGCCGCCGCATGGCTGGCCGAATCGGTAATCAAGTCGGAGTGGATGTGTACCCACTGCGTCCATCGACTGCTACCTGGTTACGACCTGGAGCAACGATCAAGGCGACGGGATCTACCTATGCTCTCGCTTGCACGCAATCGCACCAGAATATGGAAGGTCGCGAAATCGTTCGCCACGCCACCCTGGCTACTTTCTTAGGCAATCCTACCTTTGCCCAACACCACGAGCACCTGCCCAAGAACGTGCAAGGGTTGGATGTCGGAACCGCAGGCGGTGAGTACGCGCCAAAAGCGGAGGCGGATTATCAGTGGGGCATGGTCGTCAACTTAGGTTCTTGCACGGGTTGCAATGCCTGCGTAGTTGCCTGCCAAGCTGAGAATAATATTCCTATCGTCGGTAAAACCGAAGTCACTCGCGGCCGCGAAATGAATTGGCTGCGCATCGATCGGTACTACGAAGGCGATGGCGAGAATCCAGTTGCGCATCACCAGCCAGTAGCTTGCGTGCATTGCGAAACGGCTCCTTGCGAAGTGGTTTGCCCAGTCGGCGCCACGGTCCACGACAACGAAGGCCTGAACAACATGGTCTACAATCGTTGCGTAGGAACAAAATATTGTTCGAACAACTGCCCGTACAAGGTGCGGCATTTCAACTTCTTCGAGTACTCAGATATGACTACTCCGCAACTGAAGTTGGGACGCAATCCAGACGTCACGGTTCGTAGCCGAGGGGTAATGGAGAAGTGCACTTACTGCGTGCAACGCATTAGTGCCGCTCGTATCGAAGCTAAATCGGAAAACCGCAAAATCCGTGATGGCGAAGTGAAGACAGCCTGTCAGACAGCATGTCCTACCCAATCGATAGTTTTCGGCGATATCTCTGACCCAAATAGCCAGGTTTCTAAACTAAAAGAAGCCTCGCTGAACTACAGCTTGTTGGGCGAGCTCAATACCAAGCCGCGCACGACCTATTTGGCCAAGGTGTCTAACCCGAATCCAAAATTAGAAGCCAAACAACCAGAGCAAGGTGCGCATCATGAGTGATCACAGTCGGCTCGAAGCGGTCATAGCGCCAGGATACACGCTTACCTCGGTCACCGATAAAATCGGCGATATTGTTACTAAGGATCCTATCCGCAAGGGTTGGGTCGGTGGTTTGTTCCTAGGCTTTATCGGACTGCAGCTGTTTCTAATGACTGTTCTCATGCTGTTCGAGTTCGGTGTCGGCATCTGGGGGATTAACATCCCAGTCGGTTGGGGTTTCGACATCATCAACTTCGTTTGGTGGATTGGTATTGGTCACGCCGGAACTTTGATCTCGGCAATCTTGCTTTTGTTCCGCCAGGACTGGCGGACGTCGATCAACCGTTTTGCTGAAGCAATGACTTTGTTCGCTGTAGCGTGCGCCGCTACGTTCCCGCTCTTGCACATGGGACGTCCAGAAGTCGGATTTTACTGGGTAGCACCGATTCCAAACGTCATGGGCATGTGGCCTCAGTTCCGCAGTCCTTTGATGTGGGACGTATTTGCGATTTCGACCTACGGAACTGTGTCGTTGCTGTTCTGGATTGTGGGTTTGATTCCTGACTTTGCGACTCTCCGCGACCACGCAGACAAGGCCTGGAAACGTAATATCTTCGGAGTGTTCGCCATGGGCTGGCGGGGTTCGGCCATTCACTGGGGACGTTACGAGACGATTTATTTGATATTAGCCGGTCTCGCCACTCCGCTGGTGTTGTCTGTGCACACAATCGTTTCTTTCGATTTCGCGGTCGCTCAGGTTCCTGGTTGGCATACGACGGTTTTCCCGCCGTACTTCGTCGCCGGTGCGATTTATTCCGGTTTCGCGATGGTGCTGACGTTGATGATTCCTCTTCGCAAGTTCTACAAACTCGAAGACTTCATCACAATGCGCCACTTGAACACGATGGCCAAGGTGATGCTCACCACTGGATTAATCGTCGCTTACGGTTATCTCATTGAAGGCTTTATGGGTTGGTACAGCGGCAGCGTTTACGAACGCTACATGTTGCTTAACCGTTTTATTGGTCCGTACGCGCCTTACTACTACGCTCTGTTAGCTTGTAACGTTTTGATTCCGCAGTGCCTGTGGTTCCGGTCTTGTCGTCGCAACATTCCTCTATTGTTTGTGATGTCGCTCGTTATCAACACCGGCATGTGGCTTGAGCGTTTCATCATTATCGTAACAAGCTTGCACCGCGACTTCTTACCGTCGTCGTGGGGCATGTACTATCCGACGATATTTGACTGGTCGATGTTCATCGGAACCATGGGCTTGTTCTTCTCCTTGCTCTTTATCTTTGTTCGGATCCTACCGGTGATTTCGATCTTCGAAATGCGGGTATTGCTCTCCGAAGAAGCCCACAAGAAGAGTGGAGGCAGTCATGCATAAGGAAACAGCGGAACCTTCCGTTTTTGGAATCCTGGCCGAGTTTAGCAGCGAGAAAGAACTTCTCGAAGCCGCCGCCAAGGTTCGCGACGAGGGCTACAAATCGACGGATGCCTACTCGGCGTACCCCATCCACGGTTTATTAGAGGCATTGGGCAAAAAAGACAGCCTGATTCCCTGGTTCATCTTGGCCTGCGGTCTCATCGGTTTTGCTTCTGCCTGGGGCTTGCAAGTGTTTGTGGCGGTCATCGATTACCCATTGAATATCGGTGGACGCCCGCTCTTTAGCTGGCCTGCATTTTTGCCCATCGTGTTCGAATTGACAGTGCTGTTCGCGGCATTCGGTGCGGTATTTGGAATGATTGGATTTAACGGACTGCCGTTGCCGTATCATCCGCTGTTCAACGTGGAAGCTTTTAAGAGTGCCTCTCGGGATGGGTTCTTCATTGGTATCGAATCCACTGACCCTAAATTTGATCGCGCAAAGACCGCGCAGTTTCTAAAGGGCCTCAAGGCGAAGGGGGTCTATGAAGTCGAGCCATAAAGTTTCTCTGTTTGCGTTGGTAGTGACACTCGCAGTTTCTACTGGTTGCTCTCGTCGGCAGGCAATGTACAACCAGCCGAAGTACGAACCGTTTGAGAAGAGTGATTTCTTCGCTGACGGCCGCGCGAATCGCCTGCCTGTCCCAGGAACCGTGGCGCAAGGTGATATTGCAACCAATCCTCATCTGTCTGAGGGCAGGGTGAATGGCAATATCGCAAGCACCTATCCGTTTGAAATCACGCGCGATGTGCTTAATCGCGGCAAGGCTCGTTTTCAAATCTATTGCACCCCTTGCCACAACCAATCGGGTGATGGCCTGGGCATGGTGGTGAAACGTGGTTTCATGCAGCCGCCTTCGTTGCACATCGAACGTTTGAGAAAAGTGCCGGTCGGTCACTTCTTCAATGTGATCACCAACGGTATTGGCAATATGTCGGCGTACAACGTGCAAATCCCACCAGAAGATCGCTGGGCGATTACGGCGTACGTGCGTGCTTTACAATTTAGTCAGAACGCTCGCGAGAGCGATGTGCCCGCACCGATGCGCGCTAAGCTGGAGGAGACGGCAAAATGACTTCGAGTTTTCAGGGAGCAGCTGACTATAGGAAGTTTGCCGTCGTCGCGGCTGTAGCTGGCGCGGCTCTCTCCGTGGTGGGCTTCGGCTTAGATAAGCAGCAGTTTTTTGTTTCGTACTTAGAGGGTTTTCTCTGGGTGTCGGCAATTCCTTTGGGTTCGTTTGCCCTTTTGATGGTGCACACTCTGACCGGCGGAAATTGGGGATGGACGATTCGTCCGTTCTTGGTCTCGTCTGCGAAGACAATCCCGCTCTTAGCGATTTTGTTTGTGCCGATCCTATTTGGCATGAACCAGCTCTATCCTTGGATGGACCACGAAGTGATGCACCACGATCCGGTGCTCGCAGCAAAAGCTGCGTACTTGAACGAGCAGTTCTGGTTAGCACGCACTGCTTTCTACTTTGTGATCTGGAGTTTACTCAGCTGGGTGCTGATTCGTCGTCTGGTGCCAAGCCCAGACAAGCTGACGGACACTAAGCAATTGCATAAAGCGCAGCGAGTAGCAGCGGGTGGCGCTGTGGTGTTCATGCTCTCCGGAAGTTTTGCTGTCGTCGATTGGGTGATGACTATTGAGCCTCATTGGTTCTCTTCGATGTACGGCGCGCTCGCAGTCGCGGGCATGGCAATGTCATCGTTTGCTTTCTGCACTCTGAGCCTGATTTTGCTCGATAAAAAGTCTCCCAATATGTGGATGACTCAAAACAACGTACACGATTTGGGCAAATTCATTTTCATGACGGTGATGTTATGGGGATATTTGTCGCTGTCGCAGTACTTGATTATTTGGGGCGGTAACTTACCCGAAGAAACATACTGGTACCACGAGCGCGGCATGGGCGGCTGGCAGGTCGTGAGCTGCATCATGGTCATTTTCCAATTTATTGTGCCGTTCTGCTGGTTGCTCTCTAAGCACATCAAGCGCAATGTCCGCATGTTGCCCTACATTATTGCGTTGCTCTTCACCGTGCGCTGGCTCGAGCAACTCTGGTTGGTAAAGCCCGGCTTAATGGCAGGCAAATTCCCTATTCATTGGTTGGATTTTGCGGCGCCACTAGCACTGGCTGGTATCTGGGTCTTGGCGTATTGCACGGTTCTTGCCAAGGCGGCTGCCGTCCCGGCTCCCGCAGCCAAAGGTCATGAACACGGCGGCCACGGTCATCACCACGGGCCACAGGATAAAGGACACTAATCATGCATCATCGCACAGCAGCTGATTACGAAAAGTTAGATCGCGAGATGGATTACGAGGAGAAGTCTCTCCCCGCAAAGATGATTGTGATGTGGGTCGGCGGTTTGCTCGCCGGTCTTTTGATGGTCATGGCCTTGATGTACTTGCTCCTGGGAATGCCAAAAGCCATTCCTCGTCCTGACATGGTCACCACCCGCAAGATGTTGATGCCTGCATTGCAAAACAATCCGCGCAGAGACTTCAAAGCTTTCAAGAAAGAACAAGCCGAACTCGCAACGACGTACGGTTGGGTCGATAAATCTCAGGGGATCGTCCGGCTACCGATTGAAGTAGCTATGGACTTGGCCATCCAACGCGGGATGTTCTCGTCCGAAGGAAAGAAATGAGAATCCGTTTTCTTCTGTTTTTAGCGGCTCTATTGCCCGCGGCAGTGTATGCCGACGGTGCGGTGGAGTCCGTCTTTAATCGCACTTACGGTGCAGCAAAGGACCTGACCTTCGATCAGAAGCTCAATGCCCAGCTGCCGCTTGAAGCTACGTTTAACGACGAGAACGGCAAAGAAGTGAAGCTGGCTGAGTACTTCGGCAAGACGCCTGTGATTTTGGCGATGGCCTATTACAAGTGCCCAAATATCTGCACCGTTGTATTCCGCGAAACATTCCAAACTTTGCAGCGCCTTAAGTTCGATGGTGCGCAGCCGTACCAATTGGTTTTTGTCAGCATTAGCCCGTCGGAAACCCCGGTTTTGGCTAAGAAGAAAAAGAATAATTTTCAGCGCAGCTACGAGAATCTGCCGATTGAAACCAACGCGCACTTTCTAACAGGCGATGAACCCAATATTCGCAAAGTGGCAGATGCCATGGGCTTTCAATACCGTTGGGAAGAATCGCTAAAGCAATATGTGCACCCAAGCGGCATCGTGGTAGCGACTCCGGAAGGTAAGCTGTCGCGCTATCTTTACGGCATTCGCTACGATCAGCGCGACCTGCGCTTGGCGCTCGTGGAAGCTTCGGAAAACAAGATCGGTAACTTCACCGACCAATTGCTGCTGTTTTGCTACCAGTACGATCCGCACCAAGGGAAATACGGCTTTGCCATCATGGGCGCTGTGCGCGCTTTGGGTGGTCTTACCGTCGCGGGTCTTGGCGGTTTCATTTTTACTATGGTGCGTCGGGACCGACGCCGAAAAAAGGGCACTGACCCTAGTGCCCCGAATACTGACAAGGAAGGTCCAGTGTAATGAAAGAGTTTGCTTATTTTCCTGAGCAGGCGTCGAGCTTCGCGAGTCAAATTGACTTGCTTTATTTCGCCCTAATTGGAATCACAACTTTTTTCACGGTTCTAGTTACCGTTCTGATTCTGTTTTTCGCCGTTAAGTATCGTCGTCGGCCTGGAAACGAAATCGCAACTGAAACTCCAGAATACAAATGGATGGAAGTTTCCTGGTCGCTCATTCCGCTTTTTGTCGGTCTGATTCTTTTTGCCTGGGGCGCTAAGCTTTATGTCGACGTGTACCGCGGCGACGATGCAGATCGCATGCACATCTTTGGCGTCGGTAAACAATGGATGTGGAAATTCCAACATCCAGATGGCCGTCGCGAGATAAACGATCTCCACGTTCCAGTGGGCATCCCGATCAAGATGACTTTGATTTCTCAGGACGTCATTCACAGCTTCTACGTGCCGGCATTCCGGGTGAAGCATGACGTATTGCCAATGCGCTACACGACTGTGTGGTTCAAGGCGATTAAGCCTGGAGTCTATCACTTGTTCTGCGCTGAATATTGCGGCTCCGATCACTCTCGCATGGGGGGCAAAGTCTACGTCATGGAAGCAGCCGAGTACCAAGCTTGGTTAGCAAGTCCACAAGTTGAAGGCGGACCTAATCGCAATACCGATTTCGGTGGCGGCAAAGCAGCGGGCGTAGCTTCGGTTACCAATGCGGGTGCGGGAGCAGCCGATCCGTTGGATCAGCCGGGACAGATTCTAGAAGTGCAGGGATGCCGTGCTTGTCACAAAACAGACAGCATCGCACTTGCTCCACAGCTAGAGGGTATTTTTGGTACAACCGTCGAACTGGCGACAGGCCAAACAGTGAAAGTGGACGAAAATTATATTCGTGAATCGATATTGAATCCGAATGCGAAGGTCGTGAAAGGCTTTGTCCCCGTCATGCCGCCTTACGCCGGAATCTTATCGGAAGAACAGATCATGGAAGTGATCAAGTACATTAAGTCGACTTCGGGCGCCAAGGGTGCGGGTCAGGGACATAAGTAAGGGAAGTGGATAAATGAGTTACGCGACTGGGACTTCTACAAACCAGAGTCCTGCAAGAAATTATCTAAATGCGGCTCACACCGTGAAGTCGTGGCTACTGACCGTCGACCATAAGAGAATCGCGATTCTCTATCTAATCTCGGTCACGGTGGCTTTCTTCTTAGGGGGCGTAGCCGCGTTCATCTTCCGCTTGGACTTGCTGACTCCAGAAGGCGATTTGCTTCGCTCCGATACTTACAATCGGCTGTTCACGATGCACGGCGTGATCATGGTGTTCCTCTTCCTGGTTCCGTCCATTCCGGCGACGCTGGGTAACTTCCTAGTGCCGGTGATGATTGGCGCGCGCGACTTAGCGTTTCCGCGACTGAACTTGGCCAGCTGGTACATGTACATGGCGGGTGCCGCGTTCATTCTCTACGCAATCATCGCAGGTGGCGTGGACACAGGTTGGACCTTCTATACTCCGTACAGTACGGCGTTTTCGAATACGCACGTGGCGATGACTTTGGTCGGCGTGTTTATCGCCGGTTTCTCGTCGATTTTTACGGGCTTAAATTTCATTGTAACGATTCACAAGATGCGCGCACCGGGGCTCACGTGGTTCCGCTTGCCGCTCTTCATTTGGGCGCATTACGCAACCAGCCTAATCATGGTCTTGGCCACTCCTGTACTAGCAGTGACCTTGTTCTTGGCAGCGCTCGAGCGCTTAGCGGGTCTTGGTATTTTTGACCCGGCTCGTGGTGGCGATCCGGTGCTCTATCAGCATTTGTTCTGGTTCTACTCGCATCCAGCTGTGTACATCATGATTTTGCCGTCGCTGGGTGTGACTGCGGAGTTGATCACCTGCTTCTGCCGGAAGAATATTTTCGGGTACAAGTTCGTAGCCGGCTCCTCGATTGCGATCGCGGTACTGGGATTCTTGGTTTGGGGTCACCATATGTTCGTGACCAGCCAATCGCCATATGCAGGCATTGTGTTCTCGGTGATTAGTTACCTTGTCGCTGTTCCGTCCGCGATTAAGGTCTTCAACTTCACTGCCACTATTTACCGAGGCTCTGTATCTTGGGAATCGCCGATGATTTACGCATTGGGCTTTATCGGCTTGTTCTTGATCGGTGGTCTGACCGGATTGTTCTTAGCGAACTTGGGAACCGATGTTCACTTACACGATACGTATTTCGTCGTTGCTCACTTCCATTACATTATGGTTGGTGGCGCTTTGATGGGTTACCTGGGCGGGCTGCATTTCTGGTGGCCTAAGATCACGGGCAAGCTTTACAACGAATTCTGGGCTCGGATTGCTGCGGCTCTCGTATTCGTCGGCTTCAACCTGACGTTCTTCCCACAATTTATCGTCGGATACTTAGGTAATCCTCGTCGGTACCATTTCTATCCACCAGAGTTTCAGGTCTACCACGTGCTCTCTACGGCCGGTTCGACGGTGTTGGGATTGGGATACTTGTTACCGTTATTTTATCTGACGTATTCGTTGTTCAAGGGTAAAGCGGCTCCGGCCAATCCTTGGGGTGCAAAGGGCTTGGAATGGGAAATCCCGTCTCCTCCGCCCACTGAAAATTTCTTGAAGCCAGTGACTGTGACTGAGGAAGCATATGCGTATCCTCTGAGAAAGCCTGGAGCAAAGTGAGGAGACTTTTATGAGCGCTGCGGACGCTGTTCACCATCCAGATCATCAGTTTGATTCCCCGCTACAGCAGCGAGAGTCGCTGAGTTTGGGAATGTGGTTATTCCTAGTCACCGAAGTCATGTTCTTCGGCGGTATTTTTGTCGGCTACGCCGTGTATCGGCACATGTATCCCGAAATGTTCCACCACATGAGCCATCACTTAAATGTGTACATGGGTGGGATCAACACCGCGGTGCTTCTGACCAGCTCTCTGACCATGGCGTTCGCGGTCAATGCCGCCCAGAACGGCAATAAGAAGCGCATGGTCTCGATGTTACTCGTGACCTTTGTCTGCTCCATCGTCTTCTTAATCGTGAAGTACTTTGAGTACGCCGAGAAGTTTCATCACCATCTGGTTCCCGGAGCGCATTTTGCGACCGACCCAGAGTACGGCGATACGGCGCAGATCTTCTTTAGCTTTTATTTCGCAGCGACGGGATTGCACGGGTTCCACGTTTTATTGGGAACGATTTGCATCGCGATCTTTGCTTGGTTGGGACACAAAGGCCATTTCCCAAAGGAAAAATACCAGCCGGTAGAGATGCTCGGACTGTATTGGCACTTTGTCGACTTGGTTTGGATTTACGTGTTTCCGTTGTTTTATCTGATTGGTTTGACCTGATAGGGGAAAAAAATGAGCGCTCACTCGCACGCCGGTGCCATTCAAAAATACATCTTCATCTATCTTATTTTGATGGTGCTTTTAGTCGTGACGGTCGCCGTCGCATTCTTCGACTTGGGCGCGCTGAACCTTCCAGTAGCAATGGCAATTGCGACGGTTAAAGCAGGCCTAGTTGTGTGGTTCTTCATGCACGTCGATCACGCGAGCGTCATGATCCGCTTCTGCGTAGGCGCAAGCTTAGTAGGACTCTTCCTGGCTTTCCTATTCATCTTCGCCGATTACCTAACCCGCGGAGCCGCCATGCTCCAAATGGCAAACTAACGTAGTCGTTGCGAGGAGCGCAGCGGCGACAGTCATTGCGAGCGAAGCGAAGCAATCTCCCAGCTGTTTGGACATTTCCACTCTTCTAGATCGGTACCTCTTGAAAGCGCGCGCACGGGGGGCCTTGCTTTCTTGGCGCCGGAAGCGCGCGAGCTGTGCGCAGTTGCTGCGTTGCTTGTCTCAATTCTTTCGAGGGCGCTGCGGGTTGCCTGTGGTGCTTGAGCGTTGCGCAGTCCTTGCGGCGCCAAAAATCTCCTCACACTGATTCTACGGTGGTCTCCGCATCGTGGTTCCCAGATTTTTCCAATCCGCACCTCGCCTCCGGCTGCGGTGTGCTTGTGCAACTAACATAGCAATAGCAAACCGGGGCCGAAGGCCAGGTGCGGACTACGCGACCACGCTAGGCTATGCCGGGAAGACCACCGTAGAATCAAGGCAAGATGATTTACGCGCCGCTGGGATCAGCCAGTCTTTAGATAACTACTGGCAACCCGCAGCGCCCTCGAAAGAATTGAGACAAGCAACGTAGCAACTGCGCACAGCTCGCGCGCTTCCGGCGCCAAGAAAGCTGGGATCCCCGTGCGCGCGCTTTCAAGATCCACTCACTTAAGTAAGCCGAATCTCAACCGCAAACCGCAATCCCGTACAGGCAAAAAACTAGAGCGGACCCCAGCGCCTATTAGCTGCGGTGTAGAACAGAAACCCGAATAGCATTCCGAGAATTAACCCCGCGAAAACATCAAACGGGTAATGCACGCCCACAAACACACGCGATATCCCTATTAGAAAAGCCCCAGCTGCAGCGATAGGCGCCACCAACGGCTGCGCTAAACCTACTACCGTCGCTACGGCCATCGCATTGGCAGCGTGATTAGAAGGAAAGCCATATTCACTCCCACAGCTAGCAACCAACAGATGATTATTATTCACCTGATAGCACGGCCGGGTGCGAGCGAAATAGGGCTTCATCAGCCGCGCAGAAACAGCATCGGTCACAATAAGTGCCGCGACAGCAACGCCAATTAATTTCAACTGCCGACGATTCTTCCTAAACGCGTAATAAGCGGCGGCGAGGGCGATCAAGGAAAATCCAAAAACATCGTTCGTAATGACAACCATGAATGTATCGACGACAGGAAGCATCAGCTTCATGTTGAGAAAGATATAAAGGTCGGTGTCGAGAGCGCCCAGCTGATCCAAGATGAATTGCACGGGGTTAAGAGTAACTGCAATCCAGCTGGGCTAAAAGAATTTCTGATGTTACGGAGTGTAAATTATATGACTGTCTACGTACAGCACCCGGGCATTAGTGATCCGCGAACAGTAACGCGAAGTGTAAAAGAACTGTAGACTTCCCATTTGGCCGAGTTGTAAGAAGCTAGGGTGTTTAGCAGGGGGTACGGTGTATATCCAATCAAATATTTTCATGGCCGCGTTCATCGGATTGATTCTGAGTTCTTCTGTTTTTGCTCAGACGCAAACCATTTGGTACGACACGAAATCTCTGAGCGCTTTTTTGGAGCTTCAAAAGGGTGTCCATCCCGACGGCTGCAAAACGTTTGGACTCGATAGACTTTCATTGGTTGAAGGGGAAGCGGAACGTATCAAGCACATCGCGGTCACCGCTGTAGACGGCTGCCGTGCCGCTTCCGAAACCAGTTTGTATCAGCCCAAATCTGAGATGAATCGATGGCCGTCGAAGAAGGGCGAGTCGTTGGAATTTGAGAGCGTTTCCAAACCCGGGGAAACGCTGGTGGTTTCTGTCGACGATTCTGGATTAAATCTATCATTTTCCGGCTCTGGTGAAGTCTACGAGCTAAGACAGAGAGCCAGCGGTGAAGCCTATCGTTTGAAACAGTTAGAACCACTCAGCAAAAAATTGGAATCGGACTTTCCGTCCGAAGTTAAAAGTTACCGAGTGTTAGTTAATTTGACCCTCGTCACTCTTTTCTGTCCGGCAGCCGAAGAAACTTGTTTGCTGCAATTCGCAGATCGAACCGACAATTTAGAATTCGCAGCACCCTCAGAGGTCGTGCAAGCCATTAGGGCTAGCTTCGGCCTAAGGGACGATCAGGATTTAAAATTAGATTCTGCTGTCATTTGGGGGTTTGGCCAAAATGGCGCCCGCCTGCAGGTCTTTAAACCAAAAGACTAATTTTTTGATGTGTCGTTCTGGAAACCTCTCCCGAGTTATCGCAGACATTGAGAAACGCCGCTGATTCTCATTCCCAAACGCTAATGCAAGTCTAAGCGTATCAGCCAATGTGCCGTCGAAATCAAAAATGATATTTTTTGTCATTGCGGACTCTTTGTCGATGGAGGGGGGGCACAGTTCAAAAAAAGAATTACAGCGCAAACCGGGAATACGAGGCGCCGTGAAGTAAACAGCCTTGTATTCTGCAAGTATAACAGCTGGATGGCATCGTCCTTGCTCTCTCTCAGAACAGTGTTTTTAGAGAGGGCTAACTATGCGGAAACTGATGTTGCTGTTGTTAATACTAGCGTCACCTGTTCAGGCCAACGACAAAGTCGTTCATATGACCGTATCGGCGGGGATGACTTACACGATTTCAAAGTTGGTTCATGCCGCTTTGGGCTCGGAGAAGACAACCAAAAATGGTGCTGTAGTAATGGGAAGTTTAAGCACCTTAACTATGGGCTTTGCCATGGAGGTTGGCGACAGCATCGACAGAAACGACCGACGTATCGATGCGGGCGATATGGGAGCCAACGCGCTGGGAATCGCTGTGGGCAGTATGTTCGCTTTGGAATTTTAGACTAGCTTGTGCAGACGCCGGCACTGGACATGAAAAATTGAGCAATTTATGGCTCGATTTTGCTAAAAAGGCCTGCTTCCATTTTAAGTGGGTTTTGAAACCCAACGACATCTACAGAACTGCCGTCGTTTTCGAACTTAAAGGTAAAGACTTCGTCGTCCTTTTTCAGATTGCCAAAAAACTCATTCCCGCCGCCACTCCAAATGCGCACATATCTGCTGTCCGCCAGTTCAGGCATGTGGATAAGAACGAGCTTTCCCTCGGAAAAAAGCAGAATTGCGCACTGTTGCTGCTTAAGAAACTCGGCTGGCGTTACGAGAGTGTTTTCAGAAAGATTCAACGGAGCGGGCAAAGACAAAAGTGAGCCAGCAATCAAGGCAAGATTGCCCCCGACAGCTGTCGCATCTTGCAGGGAATCTAGGCCAAAGGATGCGAGTAAAACGCGTTCGCCCCTATCATCAACCCAGTATAGGCTAGTTTTTTCATCGAGCTCGTAGGCCAATAGATATCGCTCAGCGCCAACAGGTAGACGCATAGCAAGCGGATATCTCGCTTTTTCTTTGCGTATCTGATCGGCGATCGAGGGAAACTTCTGTCGACGCAAGTCCTCATTCTGATCTTGGGCAAGAAGTTTGGCTTTAAGACTTTCCAGGGCTTGAGTGTAATTTTTCTCCTCCAGCTGCAGTGCTGCTGCTTCGGATTCGTCCTTGGGCGCCGTCCTACGTTTATTTGCCAGTCGATCAGGAAACGCCTGGAAAATTTCATGCTGTTGATTTTTAAAGCTCTCAATGAGGGATTCTCGCTCCGTTTCGTAAGCTTGCCGCACCTTCATTTCAGCTTTAAGGGCTCCTTCAATCGTCCATCGAACGGGACGTTCTACTAAATCTCCAAGGGCAGTTCGCTGTAGCTGGTGCCACTGCTGGTTTAGCTCGGACTTGGAACCGTTCAATTGTTTTGTAGCAAGATCAGCATTTTCTAGGATCGCGGCTACCCTCGCTTGGGCCATGCGCCGGCATTCGAAAATGGCTGTTTCAAGCTGCACTAAATTATCTGTCGGAACGAAGGATGATTGTCGCGCTCGTTCCGCGGAAACCCGAACATTTATCTGGGTGGAGTACTGCTCCTTCAATCCTGTGTCCTCTTCGTCGAATTGGCTGGTTATTTTCTGGGTATCGACAACCGAAAGAGTTTCTTTAAAATTCTTTTCTACAGCACTTTTTATTTTTTGATTTAACTCCAGACGTCGTGCGGCCTCCGCATTTATTTTCTCCTCGATTTCTAGAATTGTGCGGCTTCTTGCCGCGGTTTCATTGTCTAGATGTTTCCGCGCGATGGCTTGAATGCTCTGTTCTGATACAGCTGCGAGGCGCATAGCCTGATCCCTTTGAAAGGCGAGGAGGTCCTTTCGAGGCTGCTCCAGTAGCTTCGCCTGTTCTTCGTTCTTCCATGCTTGTACTTTGGACTCGGCATTCTTCATCCATTGCAACGTTTGTACGGTGACGAAGTTATGAACGGATCTTTCGCGGTTTAAGCGCTCAGAGAAAACGAAACTCGATCGGTTTTTAGAGATTTCGATAAACAGTTCGTTGCTAGCTTTTGTGAACGCGGTGGGTTGTGCCTGCGAAACGGATAGCGCCCATTCTTTTTCTACTTCTGCCACCGTTCTCCCATCGGCTCGCAATGAAATAATTTTGGTAGATGCCTGCTCCACGATACTTTTCATTCGTTCAAATTCCGCCGCCAAAAGCACTTGTATTTTCTCAAGGGCAGATCGGTTCGCATCACGAATACTATCTACTTCGCGCAGCAGGGGAGTGCGAACGCTCTCAGGTTCCGCAGAAAGAATGTTCTTAAGAGATTCCCGCCAACCTTCGATTTCACGGCCTTGACTCTCAAGGCGCTGTTCAAATTCGCTGTGCCACACTTGCACAACGGCTAGCTGATTCTTTCCCTTGCTTACCAATTCATCAGCGTAAGAATCCCGCGTTTTAATTTCGATTTTTTCCTTCTTTATCAGGCTTGTAATCTGAGGTTCGATATCGTCTCGGGTAAAGTCTAAGTTACCTTCTCCGAATGAGTTTAGCGGCAGTAAAATTCGAGTGGTAAGCGTCCTGGTAATGCCATCTTCTATATGCGTGATCTCCACCTTCACTATTTTCTGCGGTTCTACTGATGGGTCCATCCACGACATATCGATGATGCCGTTGGAGTGACTGACAAAATTCCCATCAAACTTTACGGTGGAGTTTTTAGGTACTTGCAAACTGACACGATATGCAGGGACAACTCCGGAGAAGTTGTTTTGTTTTTTTGGGTCCGTGACTTGGCGCAGAGTAGAAAGTCCCTTCGTTTCGCTCGCTACGGCAAGCGGCGCAGTTACGGATATATTTGCTTCAGGGGGAGAGGACAAAACTTTGCGGTAAGGTTGCCCGAACTCGTCATATTGCAATGGCCCCAAGTTGGCTCGTGGAGGTGGGAGGATTTCACCGCTATACGGTCGGTTCTGGGACCGTAGCGAACTTTGCAAATTAACTCGTCCTATTTCGGCCTTTCGAATTCGTTCCTCGTTTTGTTTAGCTTGAAAGTTGCGCAGGTTTATTTCTTCTCGTACGCGCTTTTCTTCCCTTTCGCGATTTATTCTCTCCATAGCAATGCGCTGATTAAGCGCATCGCTATCGCGTTTTTCTTGCTGTTTGCGGAGAAAAGTTTCCTGAGAAATCCGAGCATTCTCGGCTTTTATCCGCATCTTTTCTGCTTGTTCTCGTTGGAAGTTTTCTACGCGAATTTTCGCTGCGGTTGCGTCGTTTTGTCGTTTCACTTCTTGTTCGATGCGATAGTTTTCGGATCTGATCCTAGCCGCTTCTCTTTCTGCGCTGCTTTCTCCAAAGAGTGGAGTCAAAAAAATGCAGGGTCCCAGGACTACCAGGGCGACTAAGCGGAGATGTTTCAAGGGGCACTCACTTTCCTTCAAAAACATTTCTCTACCACGAAAATCTTGCTGGTCGCGCCGTGCCTCTTCTACGGCTTTCAGTTTCGGTAATTCAGAGTAGGTTTTGACTAGAGAATTCCGGCGGCGGCTAGGTGGGGTACTGCGCAAAACGTGCGGAAATACGAGGATTTGCAGTGCCTGCTGCGCGCGTTAGTAGCATTGGAAAAACGAAAAGCACTGTTTCATTTTCGTGAAACGCATATTTGGAGCGGGATCAGTTGCGAAACAACAGTGCTGCAACCTTCAACGCTTGTTTTCGAAAGTACTGTTGGTCTTTTTTGGGGTTGGTCGAGAGGTGGTACAACATGAATCCATCGATCAGGGCCCAAACGGATAGGCTTAGCGATTTTACTTGGCTTTGGTTCCAGCCCATTTCCTTTTGTGCGCTTTGAAGAACGGCAAACGTTCGATTGAAACCCATCTCGGTCATTTTGCTGTGAAACTCGCGACGGCGCGGGTGAAACGTGGCGGAGTAATAAAGCAAAAAGAGTACCGAACCTTGATCGGGATTGTTTTCTACCCAGTCGAAAAAGCCGTCCACAATGGCATTGATTTGCGCCTTCCATTGTTTTGCCTTCGATAACCGCTCCACGACTACTAATTGCGCTGTGGCAATTACGTACTCAATAGTTTTGTCGACTAAGTCGTCTTTCTCTTTGAAGTGGTATTTTACCTGTGTGCGGTTGATTCCGATCCGCTTACCCACCGACTCAAAAGTTAGGTTTTCTACACCCTCCTTAGCGAGGCAAGCAATAGCGGCACGCACAATGCGTAATTTGGTTTTTTCGCCCCTGCCAGCTTTAGGTGGAAAAAGTTGAGCGTATGCGGCGTCTCGTGGGTTCATGCAATTCCCCTTACTGGTATCTCATCGGAATAATTACAATAGTACCTAAGCGTTTTTTGATTAATACGTACGTATCAATGAATTGTTTCGATAGTTACATATATGCTATAAGGCCACACTCTCCCCGAGACGGCCTCTGTGATTGGATTTCAAACCAAATAGGAAGCAGAAATGATGTTTAGAATTTGTTTATTGATTCTGTTGTTAAGCGTTACAGGGTTCGGCACCACTGATGATCCTCGTAAAGTTAGCTGTGCGGCGGACGTTCGCAGCTTTAGCCTAAACAACCGCGAATTTTACAACCGAGCAGGGGAGTGGTTACACAGTCTGTCCGAGCGAAAAGGAATTGCTTTGGGCGAAGACCTTAGAGCCATTGCGCCCACTCTCGAACCGATTCTCAAATCTCCGTCAGCCAGAGTATTGGAAATCGGAGCTGGCCGAGGCCGGGTAATCCGCTGGTTGCTCACGCATTTTCCGCAAGCAAAAATCATCGGAGTGGATCAGTCAGAACGAACTGCAGAAAACCTATCTGACACATTTAAATCGAATACGAATGTCTCCATTCTCCACCAAAACATTTTGCAGCTACAACTCCCACAGCGTGTTCATCTAGCGCTTTGGATGTGGTCCGGATTTGCAGAGATTTCTGCTGAAGAAAAACCTAAGGCATTGCAACGAGTGTTTGAAAATCTCCTGCCGGGAGGTGCCATGGTTATTGATATGCCGCGTGAAATTACCGGCAACGAGATAATTGTTCACGGCGACAGCGGGACAGTCGAACTACAGGAATCGTTCGGGACTTTGTTCGCACACCTGGTCAGTGACAAGGAACTCAAGGAGCTGGCATTTAAAACGGGATTCCTATTCCATAGTCTGGTTCAGTACGAAACCGCGACGGGTATCCAGCGGGCATCCTATATTTTCACCAAGCCGCAAAAAAGGGAATTTTGGATTGCGCCGGTGATCTAGTCGAGCTGCTGGGTCAGGCTGGTTTCTTGCGGGCAGGGGTCGTTCCTGTCCTCTATTCCGGCAACGTGAGCGCCTGCAGGACTGAGTGAGTTAGGCGGGCCGAATGAATAAGTTCTGATGGGTGGTTAAGGCGGACAGGTCCATTTCCATCGCTGCCGTATTCGATAGAGGAGAGCGTTTGCAGGATCCCCCTATTTAAAGCCTAGCGATAGCACTGGGTAAGTCTACGTGTCGTCAAACAGAATACAGGAGGGAAAAAGTTCGATACGAATAAAAATCAGTTGCGATTAGTATTCCGATGGGAAGATGGAAATGCTTATGAAGTTCAAGTCGTTGGCTACCATTAAAGGACGTTCGCAGGACCAAAATTTTTCAATATCAACGACTAGGGGAAGTTCATAACTTCTGAGATTGCGCGGGTGCAGGGGGGACGCTACCTTCGTGTCCCTAAGGAGAGCCCATGCCCGAAGAAAAACTAGGTTTCGTATCCGCAGCCCTCGACAACTATTGCATCGATCACAGCAGCCCGGCTTCCACGATCTGCAACGAGATCGAAACTTACACCCGCAAAAGTGTAGAGCAGTCAATGATGCTCACGGGGCCACTCGAAGGCGCTTTCCTAAAATTTCTCATTCGCCTGACCGGCGCAAAACGTGTTCTGGAATTTGGCACCTACACCGGCTACTCCGCTTTGAGCATGGCAGAAGCTTTGCCGAGCGATGGGCAAGTCGTCACCCTAGATATCGATCCTAAGAACACCGCGCTTGCGAAAGAATTTTGGTCTTGTAGCGATCACGGAAAAAAGATTGAGCTAATTCTGGGAGACGCGTTGGAAACCGTGCAAAAGCTACAAGGACAATTTGATCTCGTCTTTATCGATGCGGACAAGCCGGGCTACATAAAATATCTCGATGTGGCACTTACGAAGCTCTCTGCCAAAGGCGTAATTGCCGTCGATAACACTTTATTTTCTGGGGAAGTTTTGGAGAAGAGCCCACCAAGCGAGAACGGGCGCGCGATCGCAGCTTTCAACGAGCGAGTCCGCGCGGACAAAAACCTAGATACCGTACTGCTGCCCATTCGCGACGGACTCTATCTAATTCGTAAACGCTAATTCGATGGCGCTAATTCACAGTTGTCTGACAACTGCCGCAATGGCCAAATAGACGGTGGTCGTGAAAGAGTAATTTGAATTGGTAGCGTTTGCAGACAACGTCCTGCAACGCTTCGATTTCCGGCGAATTAAATTCGATAATTTTTCCGCAAGAAATGCACACCATGTGATCGTGGTGGCCTTTTACGCTGGTGCGTTCGAAATATTCGCGACGGCCATCGCCCACCGATTTTTGTACGACCCCACATTCCAACAACAGCGGCAAAGTGCGATAGACGGTATCTCGCGAAATCCGCAGACCCTTTTTCTTTATCAGCTCATACAATTCATCTGCATCGAAGTGCTTTCGCAGCCGCAGAATTTCTTCCAAAAGTTGGCGGCGTTCGGCCGTGTACTTCAGGCCCTTGGCGGCTAAGAGGTCTTTAAAATGTTCGCTATCATGAATGGCGTGGTCGTTCATCAGGGTTAGAGCTATAGCCCAAACCTCACCCCGGTTTCAAGGGCGCTCTAACTAATTGATCTTATTCAGCTTTAGGTCCAAAATTTCGAGGCGAAATACTGCGAGAAATTCCGCGGTATTGCGCGCGGGTCTTGTCGTCGCCGAGTTTTAAGCAGGATTTCTCGTCGCTAGCGAAGGTCGATAAGTACACTGAACCAGCCTCGCTAGGCTGCACCAGGCGCAACTCACAATTGGCTTGGATGGTCTTCTCCGGCTGATTGAGCGCTGCTGAGGGCTGAATGGTGAGTTCGCCCGATGCAAATACAGAGGTTGCGGATACGGCTAAAAACAGAGCCAAAAGAGTGAATTTCATAGTTAGTTAAGTTTGCAAATCCCGGGCCCGGATTTCTTACAAGGCGGATATCGAAAACCCACCTAAATTCGTCTACGTTTTAGACAGCCGTTAATTCTCTAAGGATTGCAAAGGGCGGCATTCTCCTTTGGTGTATTTCTGTAGGTAGCTCGGGCGGACTTTTAAGATTTTAGCGAGCCACTCGTCGGTGTAACGCACAGGAGAGCCGGCGAGTCCGCGGCCACTGTAATATTCCGGATATAACGACGAGAGTTCTTTCCAAGCTTCGTACGAAGCATCGTAGGCAAAACGTTCCGCGCGGTACACGCGCATGTCGCGAAACTGCCGGAGCAATTCATACTCTTCGGCTAGTCGAGCAAGCGGGTAGGGCTCGCGTTTTGGGGCGTTCTTCACAGGGTTGAGATGCGCCTTCGATTTCAAATAAACCGACTGCTCCAAATGAGACGTGAAAACTGCGCGCAGTTCCCTTTCGCGGTCGAGCGCTCGTCGATAATCGCCATCTAACGCGTGCACCATCTCGTGTAACAACACAAACGCAATCTCTCCGGCCTCGCGTTCGGGTTGAATAAGAATCGTCTTATCCGCAGGACGATAGAGTGCTGCCGCAAGGGCTTCACCCTTTTTTGGAATCGGAGCAAAGACCACGCGAAACTCATAGCCATATTTGGGTTCGAACTTGCGCAAGATTGCAGAACCCATTTGCGTGGAGCGCAAAATATTCCACAGGTCTGTTAGCTTGGGTCCGCGGTGCCTCAACATTTCTAACGAAACCCGCGGTCCGATTTCAGCGTTGGGTCGAATGGCAAAAAAGTCAGTTAGCGTAGGGGTACTCGTGCAAGAGGGCGAGGCGACTGGCCCTGAGAGAGGTTTGGCAGCAGCTGCGGTCTCCAATTGCTCCAGCGTATCGGCGCGAATGGCACCCTTTCCCATCGAATCTGAGAACGAAGGTAGCTCGGGCAACATGCCGACTAAGGATTCAAATCCCTGAGCATTTGCCTGAAAAGAGATCGCGGTTTGCGTCGCTAAAAGCAGCCGCAGAAAAAGGCAAAAAGGGAGAAACCGGTTGCCGTGGTATGTCATTCCAACCCCTGGAGTCTATTCTAGAACATTTCTCGCCAAGATTTTGATTTTAAGGGAATCGTGATAAAAACGCTTCGCAAATGGCAAATCCCAGCATTTATTCCGAACGCAAATACCTCGTTACTGGGGGCTGCGGTTTCATTGGTTCCAATTTGGCACGCACCTTAGCCAAAAGGGGAGCGCAGGTTACCGCCGTCGATAACATCCAATCTGGCGTTGCTGAGAATCTGCGCGACAGTGAAGTGCAGTTCCTTGCGGCGGATGTGACGGAAAGTCGCAATTGGTTAGCGGGCGGACCGCTTTCGCAATTAACCGGCGTGCAGTGGGACGCCGTTTTTCATCATGGGGACATTACCGACCCTCGGCATGGCGACGATGAAAAAGTGTATCAGCGCAATACTTCGGGATTTCAGAATGTTTTGGATCTCGCTCTGAAGCGAAAATGCAGACTCGTCTTTGCTTCCACTGCGGGCCTTTATGGCAATGGCGCAGTACCCATGCGCGAAGACCAGCCTAATCATATTTTGACCGCTTACGGAAAATCCAAAGCAGAGATGGAACGCCGAGCAGTAGAAGCAGGCACCCGCATTCCGGTGATTGGTCTTCGCTATTTTAATGTTTATGGTCCTCGCGAAGGACACAAAGGCCGTGCCGCTTCGATGATATTTCATCTCTTTCACCAAATGACGGCGGGGAAGAATCCCAGACTGTTTGAGTTTGGTGAACAGAAACGCGATTTCGTTTACGTAAAAGACATCGTGGCGGCAAACCTCTGCGCACTCACAGCACCCAGCGGAATTTATAATGTCGGCAGCGGCGAGGCAGAAGAGTTTAATGCTGTTGTCGCAGCGCTGAACACCGCCATGGGTACCGCATTAGAAACTGAATTTTTCAAAATGCCGTACGATCCGGCGACGTATCAAATGAATACCCACGCCGATATGTCCAAAGCTAAGAGTCAACTCGGCTTTACGCCACAATGGAATCTGAAAGCGGGAGTAATGGATTATGTTCACTGGTTGCAAGCCGCTAATAATCAAAGCGGCGTTTCTCGTTCTCTGTAGTTCTGGATTTGCGGCACCTTCTGCCGTCGATACTTTGTTGTCGGGCAAGAGCTGGCTTGTCGAAGCACAGACCAGCGCGCCCGCAGCCCTTTCTGTTCTGGTATTTCTCTCGCCGATTTGTCCGTGCTCTCGCTACCACGAGAAGCAACTCTCGCAGATGAAGGCCGAGTTTCCGGATACGCGCTTTATCGCCGTCTATTCTGGCAACGAAGCTGTCAATGAAGACGAAGCACGCAGTCATTTTAAGAGTTTGGGCTTCGGAGTGGTTCGCGATCCGGACTACTCTCTAGCAGATCGTTTTGGTGCGTTACGCACGCCGCATGCGTTTGTCTTAGACGCCGCAGGCGGAATTCAATATCAGGGAGCCGTCGACGATAAACGATCTTCTGAACCCACCGACAGGTATTTACAAAAAGCACTCGTAGCGTTGGCAAAGGGGCAGCCTGCAGATCCCGCGATAACGGGACCCATGGGTTGCCGCATTGCTCGTTAGAGAAGGAATATCGATGTTTACTCAATATGTCCGATCCACATCTCTCTTATTAATCGTCGTTTTGCTTAACGTCGCTCTGCTAAACCTCAGTTGCGGCAAAGCAATGCAAGCCACTCAGCAAGTGACTGCGACAGAAAACTTGCAGACCGTTTGCGCCGCCCCTGGCAATTGTTTCAATTACCAATTCAAAGACGGTCCGCGTTCCGACGGCAAAACCGAGCTGGTCGTACATTTTGACGACGATATGCGTGAGACAGCATTCCGCGACGGCGGCGGCAAAGCGTATTTGCAAATGCATTGCTGCGGCAGAATTGTCGAAGGCACCCCGCGCTGGGATTCGGATCATCGATTAGTGGTCGAGAACCTTGAGCTCTGGCCGGGCAATTGGGATCTTATTATCGAAGTCGGGAACACCAAGGCCGTTAAAAATCTGGACGTTCCCTAATCAGGGGATTAGTCGGGTACACAGTGCTTAAGCCCGCTTTAATTATTCTCCTCTTTTTTTGGTCCGCTTCCGTTTGGGCGGCGCCCTGTTGCGGCGGCGGCTCGTCGGCGCTGTCGTTGTTAGGCGACGAGGAAAAACGCCAAGTCAGTGTTTCAGCGAGTTACCAATCTATCGTCGCAGATGTTGCCGCATCTCCTGGTGCAGATGCGATCTTGCGCAACGCTGACGACAACGAAGTCCGCCAGCGTTGGGAAACCTCGTGGGCCGAGTTACTTTCGCCACGGTGGCAATGGAATTTAGTCGTGCCAGTGGATCACCGAGAGCGCCACCGCGGAGCTACGTCAGTTGCCAGTACGGGAATGGGCGATATCCAAGCTGGCCTTGGCTATGAATTTATGCCGGAGTGGAGTTACTCGTCGTGGCGACCGCGTGGCATCGCCTATTTTCGCGCCACTTTGCCGACGGGTAGGGCGAGCTTTGAGGCGCAACAGCCCTTGGGCGTGGATACCCACGGTCTGGGATTTTTGAGTTTCGCAGGTGGTTTGTACTTCACCAAAATCTGGCGAGCTTGGGATGCGATTGCGTGGGGGCAGGTGCACCAAGGATTACCTCGCACTGTGAGTAGCCCGTTTGTTTACAAGTTAAGTCCTGGACTCGGTGCCAGCGCAGGTGCGGCCCTGGGATATAGCTTGGGTGACTGGCGATTGGGGGCGAGCTGGGCCACCAATTGGGATCCGGAAATTGAACGCTCGGGCGGTGCCAGCGGAGTCATCCCGGGCGCGCAGCTGAGCACCGCTACTGCTGGTGTCTCGTATCTTTACGAAAAATCCTGGAGTCTTACTCTCCTCTACTCAGATCAAGTCTTCGCCGGTGGCGCACACAACAGTGCACTAGGGCGCGGGCTCTCGGCTTTGTTCCGCACTCGCTGGGAACGCAATTAACCTTTGAGCTTAGTGTTTCAGAATGTTAATTTTTGCGCGCAGATTTTATAAAACGAAGGGAAGTCATATGTTTGGAATGAAAACGGCAAAGTTGTTTGTCGCAGTGGGCCTCGCAGCCATTGTGACCGGTTGCGGAGATAAGCCTCTGACCGACGAGCAAAAAGCTCGCGTATCGGAAACGTTTGGCGACGTAAGCCAAAGCAGCACGGCAATGCAATCGTCGATGGACGGAGCTAAAGCACGCGGCGTTCGCCCAGCCAGCAACAGTGTCGATTCGCTTACGATTGTGCGCTCCACGTTGGCGAACACCCCGTATTTCAAAAAGATGCCAGCTCCCGTTAAGAAGATTTTCGGCGGCTTTGTTGGATTAAATGATCAGTTTATGCCGGCACCTGGCGTGGTTCCGACTTTCGACAATAAGAATATCAGCGAAGAATGGATCAACTACCGCTTGAAGCGCCAAAAAGAGCGCCAAGAGAAGTTGGCAAAGCTCGAATCGGAAATGGAAGAGCGCTATGTCGACGGTAGCTGCACGCTTCCTGAAGCTGACATCAATACCTTCTGGGCAAAAGCCTCTAGCAAGGACGGCAATCTGTCCAACGTCCGCTTCCGCGTAATGGGCGAAAAATGCCCTTACTACTCTGAATTGCGCATCGATAAGGCAGAAGGAAAAGACGACAACTTCAATGGCCAGTTCACGATGATGTACGAAATCAAGGACGCGAAACTCCTTGAAGTTGCTGAAGTGAAAAAGATGGAAATCACTTTCACCATTGGCGCATCGAGCGAAAAGAGCGCGGATCACGAGCACAGTGTTCTGACCATGGGCCTTAACGGTCCTGTTACGACTCACACTGAAGGCGACATCACCATGAAGATGGATGGTCGTTTTGAAGTGGATGTGAACAAGAGCGACAACACGGGCGGCTTCGAGTTCGAATTCAATTCTGGAATCGTTTTCAAAGATTTCGAAATGAATGTTGAGAGCAAAATGGTCCTCAAGAGCAATGGCGAAGGCGTTGCGCCAACGGCAGAGTTCACGACCACCATTAACGGTGAAGATCTCACCCAAGAAGACATTCAAATCTTGATGAATCAAGAGCTGGATAAAGCAAAACTTAATCCAGCTCCGGCTATTCTGTATGTCCCTTCGGACAAAACGGCCTAAGTAATTTAGTCGAGCCGCTCCTACGGGGGCGGCTCTTTTTTTATGTGAAATACCGCGCTGCGATGCATTCAGATTGAATCTGAATTAGTTGACTGCCGAGCCCGCATACTCTATCTCCTAGACAATCAGACCAAGTCTGAACTGACTCAAAAAACCTGGTGATGCTGTGAAGTTGTTGAAGCCAATTCTGTTCTTCTTTTCGATTTTTGCGACTGCCGTTCTGGCAGATCCAGACCACTCTGCGCCCGTGACATCGGTGCCACCTAAAGAGTTAGCGCCGATTGAAGTGGAAGATATGCGCGATCGCCTGGAACGCGCGGGACGAGTCTCCGACACCATCGTAAAAACCGAAGTAGTCAGCGCCAAGAAGATGGAGCGCAAGCAGGCCAAGACTTTGACCGAAGCTGTTCAAAACGAGCCCGGGGTCGACGCAGCAGTGGGGTGCTCTATTTGCGGAATGAAGCGTATCCAAATCAACGGCCTGCGCGGTGAATACACCACAGTTTTAGTCGACGGCATTCCGATGCATTCGACTGTATCGAGCTACTACGGCATGGACGCACTCACCACTGCTGGCGTGGCACGGATCGAAGTGGCCCGCGGAGCCGGCGCATCGCTCTTAGCACCGGGCGCACTCGCCGGAACGATCAACGTGATTAGCGAAAAAGCCACCAAAGATGGAGTCTATCTCGATGTCGCTGGCGGCAATAAGAGCTACCGCAGCTTTTCCCTCGTCGGCACCGCTGTGGACGAGACGGGAAAGCGCCGCACTACACTCTCTGCTCAGCACAATATGCAAGGTCAGTGGGATAGCGACGGCAATGGCGTGAACGAAGCGCCAAAGCTTGGAAACTATTCTCTCTCAGCTCGGATTTCGCAGGATATTAGTACGGCCGATAACGTTGATTTGCGATTGGTTGCCCAGCGTAGCGACGTATTCGGTGGCCCAATGGTCGATGGCGTTTTCTTAAATGCGCTCGATGTCGGCACCGAAGGTTTTGAAAATGGCGACGTACGCCAGCCTTACAACGGCAACAAGGGTTCGACTCTGGAGACCATTCAAACCGAGCGCTTGGAAGCTACGGGTAAGTGGACTCGTGAGTGGAATAACAAATTCAACACCGTTTTTAGTCTAAGTGGTGTTCGTCAAACTCAAGATTCGTTTTACGAAGGCGGCGATTATCTCAATGGCAATACGACGATTTATTCGGATCTCCGGGCCAATATCGTTGGGTCGGAGACGCACCTGGTAACGTATGGTGTCGATGCTCGGTCGGAAACCTTGCGAGCTCACTCGCATCAGTTCTTTGATATCGACGGACTGCCAAAGGACGACTTTGATTTTCTTTCGGCAGGGGCTTACTTCCAGGATGTCTGGACTCCCTTTCCAGCTTTAGAAATTTCCACGGCAATTCGTCTGGACCACTTGAGTGTAAACTGGCGCGCACAGACCGCAGTCGGCAATGAGATTAGTAAGTATGTCCTCGTCCCTCGCATCCACGTGAAGTGGAACCACGCTGAAGCTTGGACCTCGCGCCTTGCGGTTGGGCAGGGCTATCGCGCACCGCTCACCTTCTTTGAGTCGGAGCACGGCATTCTTGATTCTGGATTCCGAGTGAATGTGACGGATATCGAGCGATCGGATTCGGTAGTGTATAGCTTGTCATTTGATAACCGCCGCCTGACATCGACTTTATCTGCGGGTTGGACTCAGTTGCACAAGATGGCGTACGTGGATTTCGGCACCGTGCCGGAGCTAATCAATCACCCTGGTTCCTTTAGCCTGTTCTCCACCGATGCCGTCGTCGGTTACCAACTCACCAGCGCATTTTTGTTGGGCGGAAGCTACGAACGGTTTTGGTATCCAGAGGGTTATCAGAAGCTGCTGCCGTTTGCGGCCATTGAAGATCGTTTACGCATTCTGGTCGATTACGAGGCGGGCGATTGGACTTGGAACGTGACAGCAAACATCGTTGGACCTCGCGACTTGCGTAAATACAATTACGAAAATCGCTACAACATTAAAGATGGCAACGGCGATCTCTCCGCGCACAAACTTCTCGATGCACCGGCGTTTGTAACGTTTGACGCAAAAATCAATTACCAAGTAGATAAAGCTATAACGGTCTACGCGGGTGTGAAGAACTTGCTCGATTACACGCAGGCCAAGCGAGAGAACCCACTCTACTGGGACGGAACAACCAAGGAATACGACGTCATTCACGTTTGGGGTCCGCTGCGCGGACGTGAAGTGTACGCAGGACTCATAGCGAAATTCTGATGAAATCTACAGCCGACATTCGAGCCCACATTGCCTTGCCGCAGTTTCACTTTCCGCTGCCGCCGCTTTTTTCGGGGTTCTCGGTGTCGCTGTTTATTCACGCAGCGATGCTCACAGCGGGCTTGTGGTGGGTTGGTGGCGCAGGCCAGAGTTATTCCGGGCCTTCGGAATTTGAATTGGTCGATGCCGATGCTGCTTTTGAAAGTGGCGTGAATGCGCGCAAGCAGAAATCCACACCTACTCCAGTGGTCGATCATTCACAATTAGACGAGGCCGTATTGAAGGCCCAAGCCGCAAAGAAAATCGAAAGCGAATCGCAGGGCGCTTCCACCGTTGATTCCAAAGGGCAGGCGGGGACTGCTTTAGTGGCAACAGGTACCGTCTCCGACGTATGGCAGCAGTACGGTTCATCCGTTCGCCAAGCAATTCTCCAAGGCTTTAGCTACCCACCTGCATCTCGCGCGATGGGCGAAACCGGCCAAGTAAAAATCGCATTTGCTGTTCTGCCGGATGGCTCTCTAGTGGATGTCTCCGTAAAAAATCCATCGGCACACGAGCGACTGAATTCCGCAGCAGTCGCACTTGTGCGAAAAGTCGGCAACGTCGGCGCACTTCCCGACCCGCTATTGGCTCGTTGGAACACCGAAATTGCCATTAACTTCGAGCTGAATTAATTTTCAGTCGTGCCCGTACAAGCGCTTACAATTTCACACCTAGTTTTAGCTACGGAAGACGTGCCAAAAATGGAAACGTTCTTCAGCTATGTCTTTGGCATAACGGCCCACTACTCTCACAGAGAGTTCGTCGACTTCGTCCTGCCGGGCCGCAGCCGCGTGGCGTTTTTCACGGTTGTGGGGGAGTGTCTAAACACTTCAAAGCCGAATCCCAGCGCGGCCAAATCGGCATCGGTATTACAGTAACGGACGTAGAAGCCCTCTACGCGCGTGCCACGGACCCAACTTCACAGGTGATGGGAGTAACAGTCAGCGGTGCCCCCAAAGACCACCCCTGGGGCGAGAAAAGCTTCCTCCTCATCGACCCCGACCAAAACCGCTGGGAAATCACCCAATCCCCTTCAAAAGACGGCCTCCTAGTAAATCGTTAGATCGATAGGTGCCCATCTACTTTTCGGCCGGAAAGGAGCAGGGTAAGTGGGGACACCCGGCTCTTTTCCGGCCGAAAAGTAGATGGGCACCTTTAGGGTGGGTTTGCCGTACTGGGCTGGGGCGGATATAAACAGCGTCCCATGGTTTCAGCTAAAGAACTTCAAGAGCAGGTCGCACGCCGCAGAACGTTTGCGATTATTTCGCATCCCGATGCCGGCAAAACGACATTGACCGAGAAGCTATTGCTTTACGGCGGTGCGATTCACTTAGCCGGGGCCGTGAAGGCGAAATCCAGTCAGCGCAATACCACCTCGGATTGGATGGAGATTGAGCGCCAGCGGGGAATCTCGATTAGCACCAGCGTGCTGCAGTTTGAGTATGGCGGGAAGAAGATTAATCTGCTCGATACTCCTGGCCACAAAGATTTCTCTGAAGATACGTATCGCACCCTCGTTGCCGTTGATGCAGCAGTGATGTTGATCGACGCGGCCAAAGGCGTTGAGCCTCAGACCCGCAAACTGTTTGAAGTCTGTCGCATGCGTGGTCTGCCGATTTTTACCTTCATCAATAAGATGGATCGGCCCTCTAGAGAGCCGCTCGATTTGATCGATGAACTAGAAAACGTTTTGGGCATTCGCAGTACGCCCGTCAGCTGGCCAATTGGCATGGGCGAGCAATTCAAAGGTGTCTTCGATCGCCGCACAGAAGAATTGTTACTTTTCCAACGCGATGGCACTGCCAACGCTAAGAATCGTCTCGCTCCGGTAAAAATCAGCGGCGTGGAAGATCCTAATTTCACCGCAATCGTCGGTGGCGATGTCGACGAGGTTAAGCAGTTACATAAAGTCATGAAAGACGAACTCGATCTCTTAGAGATCGCAGGCGATCCGTTTGATATCGAAAAAGTTTTAAAAGGGCAGCTCACACCGATTTTCTTCGGCAGTGCCTTGAATAATTTTGGTGTGGAGCGTTTTTTAGAAACGTTCCTGGATATGGCGCCGCCGCCCCAAGGCCGCGATGCCAACGACATCGAAGTCCTTGCCACTGATCCAGACTTCAGCGGAATGTTTTTTAAGATCCAAGCCAACATGGATCCACAGCACCGCGATCGCGTTTCGTTTTTTCGTGTGTGCTCCGGCAAATTCACGCGTGGCATGGACGCTAAGCACGCGCGCTTAGATAAAGATTATAAGCTCTCCAAGAGCGTCCAGTTTTTTGGCCAAGAGCGAGTGGCGATGGAAGAAGCCTGGCCTGGCGATATCGTCGGGTTCTTAGATACGACCGGAGAGTTTCGCATTGGCGATACGCTGTACGCCGGTAAAAAGATCGAATTCCAAGGCGTGCCGCGCTTTAGTCCGGAACATTTTGCCACTGTCGCAAGCTCCGATCCGCTCAAGCGCAAGCAGCTGAAAAAAGGCCTCGATCAATTGTCGGAAGAAGGCGTGATCCAGATTTTTCATCGGCCCGGACAAGGGGATTCGCAGCCGATTTTGGGTGCGGTTGGTGCGTTACAATTTGAAGTTTTGGAACACCGCATCCGCGATGAATACCGCGTCGATATGAAGCTCGAGAAACTGGGCTTTGTGAAGGCGCGTTGGGTTGTTTCCGAGGGGGTAGACTTGGATGAATTCAATAGAACGGATAGTATTTACTTAGTCGACCGAGATAATTTGCCCGTCGTTCTGTTCCGAACGGATTGGGCCATTAATTGGGCAGAGCAGAAATATCCCAAGGTGCAGTTCCTCACCACCGCTCCGCTTGTACGCAAAGTGAAGAAGTAAATCCCCGAGGCCAACCCAATGGATTCAATGGATTTTCAATGTGTACTCGATGCTCGCACCCGTCTTGAATCCTACTTACAACCCAGCCCGTTTCGCGAATACGGCGAATTGAACGAATGGATCGGCAACGACATCCGCGTGTTTGTGAAACACGAGAACCACTTGCCGACGAATGCGTTCAAAGTACGCAATGCAATTTCTGCGATGACGATGCTTTCCGCCGAAGCTAAGAAAAAAGGCGTCATTGCTGCTACGCGCGGGAATCATGGCTTGGGCGTAGCACTTGCTGGAAAACTCCTAGGCGTTGCTGTCACTATCTGCGTACCCGAAGGCAATAATCTTGAGAAGAACGCGGGAATCGAAGCGTTCGGCGCTAATCTCATTGTACGTGGAAAAGATTTCGATCAGGCGATTCAGACGATGCAAGAACTCGTCGTTAGTCACGGTTTCTACCCCATTCACTCAAGTAACTGCGTTTATGTATTATCCGGCGCCGCCACTATGAGTTTGGAAATGATTGAGCAGCAACCGGAGCTTGATGCGCTGGTTCTATCAGTCGGCGGTGGCTCGCAAGCTGCAGGCGCAGTTTGGGTGGCGCACAATCGCAAGCCCGGCTTGGCTGTCTACGGAGTGCAGGCAGAGGGGGCCAGCGCTACCCATGATTCTTGGCACATCGGCACTCCTCAATCGTATGAAACAGCGACCACATTTGCCGATGGATTAGCGACGCGCAGCTGCTATGAGAAAACATTTCCGATTTTGAAAAAGGGCTTAAAAGGTTTTGTGAAAGTCGCTGACGACGAAATCGCCGAAGCCGTACGGGTTTACTTGCGCACCACTCACAATCTTGCGGAAGGGGCGGGCGCCGCAGGTCTTGCAGGATTAGCTCGACTCAAAACACAGCTGGCTGGAAAGAAAGTTGGCGTGGTGCTTTCCGGAGGAAACATGGACAGCGCCACGCTCAAACGCATTCTAAATAACGAATCGTTCGCAAACGCTTAGTGCGTGCCCAAACGTTCGTCTAATTTTCCAGAAAATTCCAGAGCGGATAGTTCAGAAAACCCACCAATTAACTCGCCGCCGATAAAGATCTGCGGAACAGTTCTCCATCCGGTCTTTTTCTTAAGGGCTTCCAATTCGTCCGGCTTGCCTTCCAAATTGTGCTCCACATAAGCCACGCCTTTTTGCGTCAGCAATTGCTTAGCGCGCACGCAAAATGGGCACGATTCCTTCGTGTAAATTTCGACTGTTTTCATTGTTATAGCTCCTGTCCTTTTTCAAAAACTAATTCAAAACAAGTTTCTCCCCGTTGGAGATACTTTTTCTCAAAATGAGTACGAGGCTTTTGACCTCGTTCGTGATCACGAGAATAGGTCAATTTGTCGACGAGCGAAAGTCCTTCGGTATGGCTGAGCATTTCCGCTGCTTCTACTGCATAAAACGGTTCATTGGTTGCTAGTGTCAATTTGCCACCTGGTGCCAAAGCCCGCACCAACTGCTCGCGAAAAGGCATTGCATGCCAGCGTTTATTTCGCTGCCCCTGCTTGGGATATGGATTGGGAAAAAGAATAAAAATGCGCTCGATTTTCCCGACTGGTACGTGGTGGGTAATCCAATGGACCGCATTGGCATGAACGGGAAAAAGATTTATGAGCCCGTGGGTTTGGTGTCGTCGCTGAAAACTCTCAAACCGCGCTTGCGAGTGCTCAATAGCTATCAATCTGCGTGAAGGGTTGTTCTTGGCGTATGTGATGGAATGCCAACCAACGCCCGGGCCAATTTCTAAATCAGTTGGAAGGGTGGCTTGCCAAAAATCTGCGGCCGGTCCCGGAGCGGAAGGCAGGGGCACCGTCGTGGCGTCAAATGAACGCAAAGAGTGTTCGCCGGTATTCATCTTACTGACTGTCTCGGTGGGTACTCGGAGAAGTTTTGCTCAATGCATCGAAGAGTTCAACATAGGAGATAGCACCTGGCGACCGCGCCGAATCGATGCTCGACAAAATCTCTCGCGGTGATTCACCGAATAGGGTCTGGTAGTGGGCTGGGCGCTGTGCCATATCGAGTACTAAGTACTGCACCCCGCGCGAGCTAAACAACACATTTCGGCCGCTTACTTTCTGACCGATGATCGAAGTGCGAAACGTAGTTCTAAAAATATCAACAGCGGTGGCATGGGCTCTAGGTGCGATATCAAAGTTAATGATATCGGTCGTCAACTCGTCAAAATGTGGCGCTGCTAACGGCGAAAAGAAATATTCCTCGCCATTGAGCACGACGCGGGTTTCGCCCATTTGCAGACGGGGAAACTCGCTCGCAAAGCTAGCAAATGCCCGACGAAATCCGCCGGGAGCCCAGCTGCCGTAAATCATGTGGTAGAGGTCGTGCAGAGTGTAGGGGAAACTTGCGCAGAGCCTTCCATCAGCAAGTTCCAATCCCGACAAATAGGGAAACTTCAAACCGAATACCCGTTTGTGTTGGGCAATCTGGGCGAGGATTTCTGATTTATCGACGATTCCCAATTGCGGAATAGGCTGCACGGCAGCTTCGCCAAAACCCGCGGTCTGGAGTGCGCGCAATGCTCCAACACTGGGGATGGTAATTTCGTAGTAGCGCTGCCATGCCGGCAAGTCGGTTCGCGAATCTACCGATTTATATCCGGACATTGCCCCGTTATAAAAAAGCACGTCATCCATCGCAGCGCCAAAACGCGGCGGCTCGTAGGCAAATCCACCACGGCGGCTTCCCGGAGCTACGAATTTAAGGGGGTAGTAGAACTTCCAAAATACCTGTTCGGCTTTGGGCAAAGCCGCAATCGCTGCTTCAAATGCACGCACCGTCGTAGCCTGACTCTTGCGGTCGGGATCTAGCAGAACGTTGTGTAGCAGTTTGGTATTAACAAATGCCTTTTCCGCACTGGGAGTCAATTTGCCCTCCTGCAAAATCGGCATCGCAACCAGCGCTTCATCCAAGCGGTGAGGGATGTCGCTTACGACTTCCCAAAGAATTACGATCGAGGCAAAAAGATCGACCGAGATTTCACCTTTTTGCGCCAGCGTAAAAGCCGCACGCAAGATAGGGCGGTAGCACTCGGCACATTGCATATTCACGCCAGTGAATTGCCAATTTCCCATCGCGAGATCGCGGCGGAGCGCTTCTACTACTCGGTCTTCGCCTGGGAGAGCCGCTAGGAAATGGCGCTCGGAATCGGGGACATTTCGAATGAGTTGCGCAAAGGCAGTATCAGAGCCGTTCTCCACGCCCCCTTTGCAAGAAGGCGCGTCCACGGCCCAGGTGCAGGGAGCCAGCGTCAACGCAAATAGCAGGTTAATTACCAATCTCATCTAGGCCTGCCGGTATAGCAGTGGGGTCAGCACGGAACCAGTGGTTTCGCCGACCCTGTCAAAATTTCACAGTAGAGCCATCAACTGACCTGGAACGCGCTGGCACCGGATTTGCTCAGTAGACCCCCGAGGCACCTGAAACGGAGAAGGGGTAGATATATGAAAACTCAGCAAAATATTAGAGGTATGTTGGTTCTAGTCGCAGCTTTTGTAGGCGGCTCACTCATCGCAGAACCAGGATTTCACAGGCCAGGACATGGTGGAGGCAATCAAGGCACCGTCCGAGCAGCTTTGGCGGATGCGCAACAACTAGAAAACGCTGTTCGCATGAGCAGACTGGGGCGGGACGCAGTTCGCGCGGCAGCAGATTATGTACGCGATGTGGAACGGCTTAGTGACTGCGCACAGAATTCCTATCGACGAGATCCGAGAGGTTTTGCGGTGGATAGAGAAGTTCCAGCAGAATGCGCTCGTGAATTACAAGATGCACGTTACGAGTTTAGCGACGTACAAGGCGAACTTGCAGGTGCGCCGTTGAATCCGAGATTGCGTATGCAACTGTACCAGGCTTCTGCAAGTCTGAGAGCTTTGCGTGTCGGTGCCGGTGGACATGGACCGCGTCCAGGAAGCCGCATGATCGAATGTGTTGCAGTCGATCAAGGACATGAAGAACATTTCGGGGGCCATAAGGGGTTTGGGGAAACCACGATGCGCGCGGAGCGTTCCGCGATGCGGGCGTGTTTAGCTGTGCATGGCCGCTGCGAAGTGCGCAGCTGCCGTACTACTCGGTAGTAGTCGTGGCGAACGCAACCCAACCATTCGTTTCGAGCGATAGCGAAGCAATCTCACACTGAGATTGCTTCCTCGCTTCGCTCGTTGCAACGGAGGTGCGCGGACAGAATCCTCATTACCTCGTCGTGATGTTTGCAATCTTGGTCTTGTATTCAACCATCACTGCGGCGGGAGTATTTGGTTTCTTCGGCCCGTTTGGCGAAGAGCTACTCTACGGACGCGACTTCCTATTGATGTCGCTTCTGTGTTTCATTTGCGGGCTACAGAACGCGTGTTTTAGTTCTCTCACTCGCGGACAAATTCGCACGACGCATTTAACCGGCATCATGACGGATATCGGCATCGCATTTGTGAAGATCTTCTACCTGCCGCCTAAGGGTAGGGAAGTGACTGTGTTGCGACGATTAAATTACGTTCGGATGCTGACGGTGCTAAGTTTTTCTCTAGGCGCGACAGTATCGGCATTGATGTTTGGTCGCCTTGGATATGTGGCGTTTGCGGTTCTTGTCCTTACCTCGGGCGCATTGTTTATCGCGATGTACTTCAGCGCTCGCCGCAGAGAGAAGCTTCGTCGCGATGCAATCAGCCGAATGTTGCAGCGAAAAATGGAAGATGTAGAGGGCGAAAGGCCAGCTGCAAAACCGACTGCGAAGAAGCCCACATCCAAGCGGCGCTCTCAATCGGATCGCTAAGGGATTACTTGTCCGGTCTCGCGGGAGAGTTTAGTGCCGTCGCGCACGGCTCTCTGCATGTCGCTGGCTTAGTCTCGCTAAACGAGCTGCAGGTGCTTTTTGAAAAACTTTCTCGCCAGCGCCACGATTTGTCCATCAGTCGGATGATCCACCGTCTCTGTTCCCACAATCTTGCCGGCGAGACCTGCGTGGTGATGGCCCTCCAGGTGTTTCTGGAAATGGATTTTCGCATCTCCGGGACCAATCAACAGGATTTCGTGCGCCTGGTCCAATGACTGGGCAACTTCGTGGAAAAACTTCTCTAAGTTTTTGTGATTGTTTTGCGCTTTGTCCACTGCGGTATTGTGATGCTTGAGTTCGTGTCGCTTAAGCTTTGTTTCTTCGAATTCCCCCGGATGGAGTGCGAACATTTTTGCAGTCGATGAGTCTAACCAAACAACGTAATTTGCCATGACTTTTATAAGAGCAAGTACCGTACCAACTATCAGCGAGCGTGGGTACGAATGAGGTGGGACAAGAGAGCCCAAACGAGGAGACAATTTGCCTCATGTGGGCAAAACACCGCTGAACAGTGATTTTATTTTCCGAGGGAGAAAGTAGCTCCATCCACCTGTGGCGGGGAAGAGATTGACGTTATTTCGGCGGAGGGGGAAGGGCGCATTGGAGAATATATTACTCTCCCATTTCCCACCCTGACCCGTCACAGCGAGGTAGTATTTCAAAAGCGGAAATCTTGCCGCGGTCTGTGCTACCTGCTGCGACCACCAATCCGGATTGCGCAAAGTAACATGGGCATTTCCGCCGTCTGGCAAAGTATGCCTGGATGAGCAGGATGAGACGTTTATAAAAACGAATTGAGTGGCTTTGTTAAAAATCTCATCCAATACCCATTCGATATCGTCGACATAAATGTGTTCCAGAACATCGGTTGAAATAACCGCGTCGAAACGCGCCGTTGGCAGCGAGCTATATTTGGGTACTGCGGGATCGTAGCACGTGACTTTTACCTTCCAGTAATCTGCCAGCCTGCCAAGGAAACGAAAGCTGCCTTTTTTGCGGGTAACGACCTTAGTGTACTGGTCGCCCGCCCCGGAACCGTAATCCAAGAGTGTTTTACTTTTATGTTCCTCGATCAGCATCTGAATCAAAGTCAGAAAAGGGGCAACGCTGTAGCCTCTGAAGGAGTTTAGAAAAAAACGCCATGGCCGAGGGGCGTGCATGGCCCGGTAAAATTTAAGCAGCTTTTCGTATTCGGAACTGGGATGGGACGGGGAGTGATTCAATCGACTCTACCTTAATAATGGGAGCATGAAGCCTCGCATCCTACCACACCGCTGTGTGAGTTTCCTTCGCATGCAACCAAATCCATAAAGCACTGCGGGCCAAGCGTCATAGCCGACTGAAGTTTGTTCAATGATAGGGCGTGCTATTTCGCAAGCACGAAAGCATCCCAATTAGGCAATGGCAGCGAGTAATTGGAAATTTCCCCGGCGATAAGCTGCTCTTTTAGGAACGGGTGAATTTTCTGAAAAACCCGCTCCCAATCGCCATGCCCGTCTTTCCAGATTCGTAAGTAACCTTGAGGCGATAAATGGCCCAGGATTTGAGACAAAATCAGCTCACACTCTTCGATCGGAGCCTTTTCTAAAACATACATCAAGCTACTGCTAGAGACGGCTTCGTCGAACAAGATCTTCTGCCCCTGGAGTTGAATATCCAATTGCTGAAATAATTGCCCGTGAAAGTTATCGGGATATCGAAAGAGATAGCTGCCCAAATTCCTAGCCGTTGCTGAGGAGGTTGCTTTTGTCTCGATGTAGCTAAAATCCACCGCGTGAAGTCCGGAACAATCTCCTCCGGCGGTAACGCATTCTTCAATAAGGGAGGGAATAAAGTCTGATCTTCCCGATCCCAGGTCGATAATCTTTTTTTCTCCGCTAACTAGTTGAGAAATATCCGTAAAGGGATCCATGCGCCCGTTCACCCCCACCAATGGCTGGTTTTGTAGCCGGTAATGGTAGCTGTCAGTTTTTCCATCCCGAAATTTTCTGTCGGATGGGAATGCGTGGATAGTCCATTGGGGGCAGCTCGCACTTACCATCGGGTTCAAGGCATGCAGAAAAACGAAAGTCAGAGTGATTGCTAGCTGCTGGAAGTGTGAGGGGCTAAGCATCCAATTTCGGCTTTAACAAAGTGCGAACCACAAATCAATGCGCTTGCCAGCCCTAGCCACGCACTCGTTTCAAAGGAGAAGCTGGGTTGCCCACTGGCGGAAAACTTAGCGCCTTCAAGTTCGAAGCTTAGCATCCAATTGATATCGAACCAGGCGGCTGCCGTCTCCGTTGTAGGTTGATTATCAACAAGGCGATCGCGCGTCTCCGTGCTTTCGCGTTCGTAGTATGTAAATTCATCCTTCACTTTTACATCCACCGCCTGCTTCGATCCGATGAGTTTGGTAGCGATATCAACATCTAATTTTGATTCACTCTGAAAAATGACGGGCCGCCCAAGATCAGCTAGCCAATCGATTCCTCTGGCAGCGAAGGGTTTGCGAAAAATACGGCCTCCACCAATGCCATATAAAGGGCAATTCCCACTGTGTAGAGCAACCAGCCAACATTGCTGTGCAAAATTGCGAGTCCCCAGTTCAGAGCCGTTGGAGTGCCTACCAAAGTTTGCAGCTCCGAAAACACCAGCAGGCCGAAAAGGAGAATGAAATAGCGCCCGCGCAGCCTTCGACCAGTCTTGGAGTTTAAGGTCATCAATAGCTATCGTCGCTCAAAGCACCGCGGTGGGCAATGCGCGCAATACTGCCCGTCTAAATTCAGGCGTTCACGCGTCGCTAGCGGGAATAATCCCAATAGGTGGAAATCGCCGAAGGCTTCCACAACAAAATGGAGCTGATCTAAAGGCGTGCATTTGGATTTAGAATTGATGGTGGAGGGGGAAGGATTCGAACCTTCGAAGGCAGAGCCGTCAGATTTACAGTCTGATCCCTTTGACCGCTCGGGAACCCCTCCGTTTGCGAAAATGGAGGCTAAGGCCTAGCTCGCTCGATGTAAAGTTTTTGAAGTAAGATCGGCAATTTCCCTCGCAGGCCTACCTTTCCCGGACAGGTAAGGGTGTAGTTGCAATTGCGGAAGCTAGTAGCAAGCGATCCGAAAATGCCCGAACGTCGACGACATCCACCGTGAAGCCACCCATAATTGAGCGAATCACATTTACCTGACCGTTGCGCACTGTTGGAGTGGCGAGTGAGCCATTTGAATTGCCGGCCGATTGCTGGAGAATCATTCGCGTGGTTTCGCCGCCGTACCCCGCCAGGACGGTGACCCAGTGGAAGTTGCCATAGACCATCCAGCTATCGACGATATTGATATCGAGATTGCCTTGGTCGGGCGTGGCCTGAGCGCTCGCTACGATACTCTCGGCATGCAGGGGATCGCCCACTGTTGAAGAGAGGTTTACCAACCAGTCGCGCAATTGTGTTTCAGACATCGTGCGCAGCTTTGCCTCAAAATCTAGCGCCGTGCCTTCCTCTGTTCCCAATGAGCCTCTTAAGAAGAGCACTGCTTTCTCGTGCAGCGATTCGGTCGAAGCAGTCGAAGGGGATTGCTGCATCTGCGCCACGCGCATCAGGCCTCGACCCAGTACCGCTCCACTCGACTTAAACGCGTCTCGAGTCAGACGCATCGTCAGTCCATTGGGATTTAGGTATTTCCACATCTTGCGTTCAAACGATCGCCACGGAAACTGATGGCCGCTGTTCCACATCGAGAGCAATTCATCTGCGCGGAACACGCGCAGTCCCATCCGCAGCACAAGGATATCGCCGATAATTTCCATGTGGCGCCAAGAGCCTAGGATATTTCGTGGCACGATCTTAATCGAGCGAAACGGCCGCAGGCCTGGCTCACGAAACCCATTCGACTGAAAAAGATTGCGCAGGAAGATCGTCACCTCCTGCGCTTGGTGCTCTACCTTTCTGTAGAGTGGGTCAGGCAGCGGCTTCAATATGCGCCTTGCTGGCGTGGTGGACCAACGGTGCTTAAAGCCATCGAGATCGATTTCGTAGATAGAACCCAGGCCACCTTCAAACGGGATATCTAAATCCGCTGAGGCTTCCGCCATGTGACCTGCACAACTTTGCTGCAATTGCTCGAACGCTGTTTTGGGCGCCGGCTTATCGCCATCTGCAAATGCCACCCACGAAATGAGACACAACCCGAAAACCAGTCTTAGATTCATGGCGTCGGGACTACCATGGCCCCCAAGGCTAGCCAAAGCGTACCTGTCCGGGACAGGTAAAATCCTCGTAAACACTCAGTTTCAAAGCATCTTCATCTGTGCGGACAATCATGCTAAGACGCCTCGTTGACCGGTTTTTTTCGGGGAGAATGAATGCAAGCGTTGCGGGTTCTGCAAGCCATCGTCGTTATTAATCTTTTGTGCTTTTCGCAGGCTTTTGCCGATCGCATAGCTCAGAGCGGGATTAGCGGCATTGCCGATAAAACCGTCCGCCTGCGGGTCGACGATAATCTAGAGAACATTTTTACGCTCTTTCGCGACTGGGAAACCCGGCTCCAGTCCCACGGTTTGGAAGTGGAATTTCTCATCGGGGCAGGGGACCTGCGGCGAGCGCTCCTCGGTATGAATTCCAATGGCGGCGGAGACGTCGAAGTCTATGTCCACCTGAAAAATAAAAACCTCTACCCAAACGTCTTTCGCAAAGCTCTGGCCCTCTTTGAGAGCTACGGCGTGAATGTCGCCAAAGAGCTGCAGCAGATGTTGGGCGAAAGCGACAAGGTCGTTGATATTTTCATTCGCGATCAAATGGGTATTGAGAATGATCGCCCTTACGAAACCGAAATCGCCGTGTTCGAAGGTTTGGGCGATAATTCCATTAATGCTCTGACGTATTCTCCCACGCGCAATCTAATGCTTGGCTCGCCGGAAAATCTCCGCTCGCTTGCTGACGGGAAAATTGTTTTCCTCGAAACTTTCAAGACTCGTAAGTTGGAACAGCTAGTAAAAGTACCTGTCGTCAAAGACGTAAATGCAGTGCCAGTGCCTAAGGGCCAGAAGAAGCCAAAGGAAGAATATTTCACTGCTTATCCGTATACGATTCTCCGCCAAGATTTCCGCAGCACACGCCTTGCCGTGGATTTGATTCTTCAAAAAGATTTCGTGCAAGGCTCTCTCGTGATGGACGAAGCATCCTTCGCGACGCCCCTGGCAGGTACAGAGCTGTTCTTCGCCACAGTTCCAGATGAAGTCGTGCACCGCTATGAACTGCATCCAAAGGATGATTCGTACATCCAAGTATTCTTGAAATTGTTCCGCAAGCGAACCAACGCCGAATTAGCGGCGATTCGCACCATACTCAATGAGAGATTCCCTCGCAAAGTTGCTCTGTGGCAATTGATGGGAATCGACATTGATTTACTGACCGACCCACGCACCGGCCGGGAAGACAGAGCGAAACTTGAGTTCCGCGCTGTTTTCCAAAACCCCCGTTACGATGCCTTTCGGGAGTTGGTGGATACGACGACCTATGAAGTCGCCAATCCCTTTACTACTCCTGCGGCTTTTCAGCTCATGGCCCAAGCAGCTGGTTCGGAGCTAGCGGCTATTCCAGACCCGATCTTGAGTCTTTATTCGCCAGAGCTGTTTCTGAAGACCAAGAACTTTGATCTACTCACTCTCGAAGAGAAGCTCCACACCGTCGATAAATATAAAGCGGCGCTCAAATTCTTTGAAGGCAAAGCCTACGATCGTTTGGTTAAACAGGTGACCGTTCGCAATGGCTACCTCGATCGTTTTCACTTCATTAATCCAAGTCTTTTGGCGAGCACTGACACAAGTAGCCTGATTGATTTCCTCCACGCCCAATGGTTGGCCGCGCAGGTAAACGGCAACACCGATTCAGTTCGTCCGCTCTACTTAGATTCGGTTCAGCATAATCTTGATGTGGAATTAGAAATCTACGATGCAATCAAAGCCGCCAAGCGAGGTCGCAAGAAGCCGGTGGTTGTCGTCGATTTAGACAACACTTTGTTTGAGGCTTCGTCGCGCGTGTTGGCGATTTTGCAGCGCTTCGATGAATTGAGTAAGACCGATTATTTCGCAGGCCTTCTAATTGAGGATCTTCCGACCGGAGATTTTAAAGAATTCCTCTTCACGCACCTAATGAAGCAGGTCACTGACTTTAATGAGTTAGTGGAGCTCGTGGACCGCATTTGCACTTTCTTACAAATGAATGAGTGGGAATTCGATTTCGTCAGCGGCATGCAAGCACACCCGGAAATGGTGGCGCTGTTAAAGGCGTGCAAAAAACAAGGCGCGGAAGTTGTTTTCCTCACTTCTCGTCGACATCGCCAATCGCGCGCCACCGAAGACAGCTTGCGCCGCGTTGGCCTCGACGGAAATGTCATTTACTATCCAGACGACGAGACCAGTTCTGTGGCCGAATGGAAGACAACCACTTTCCTCGATTGGATTGAGATGTTTAAAGAAATGCGCTTCGTCGCATTCTTGGACAACGAAACTTCGACCATCAACAGATTAAAAAAGGAAATCGAAGAACTTGTCGACGAGGACGAGTTAGAGGAGGGCAAAGCTCCCGTCGTAGCCCGCGTGCATTTGCGCCATCAAAATCGCCAAAGCCACGCGTTTCTCATGGCCAACGAAGCAGAACTCTATCCAATCTACACTCCGTGCCCGGCGCTCATCGCGCAGCAGGCCGCTGGAGAGGATGACGAAGAGTAATAGGTAAAAATTACATACCGCTTGACGCGCTGCAGAGTTCCGGCTTTTTATTGAGACTTCAAACGTGGTTTAGGGGGTTCGATAGTGAAACTGTCTCTGCGCTTAGCGTGTGCTCTTTTTCTGTTTTCTGCTCAATCCTTCGCCTTCGAGTTTAAGTTGCCGTCTGTAGATGGCTTCGAAGCATCAGTCGTGGTTTTGGATACCAATCGACAGTTTCAGGTCGAGATGAAGGGCTCTATCAATCCAGCCAGGACGCCAGCGGGGAGAGTGAACTTCGCCTTCGGTGCTCCCGATGCAACTTTTAGTTTCACGATTCGACTTGGGTTCCAACGAACCGAAATCCGGCCGAGCCATTATCCGTTTTCGACCTTTGTGCAAATCGAGTCCGATGACCCAGATGAAGTGGTGGAATGGATTCGCGCCCGAGGGCTGGAGATTTCTGAGGGGCAGACTGCTTCTATAAGACTCGAAGAAATTGAGCAAATGTTCGGTACCAACGTGCGCTACGGTTTGGAAGAGAACGCCGCGCGTTTTTCGCAGTTATCTCCGCGCGACACCCGAGTATTTTTCTTTCTGATCCGTAACTACTTTCAAAACATGTCTGACTTATTCGACGAGAAAGCCGGAGTGGCCATGTTGGAGAGGCTGTTTACGCCGGCTACTGCTCAGATGCGTCTCCCCGAGGCTCTGGGAACTTTATGGGCTGAGAAGGCGGGCCAGTCCTATAAGGTTTTGTGTGGGGCGCTAGCGGATTTGTTTTCGCGGATTTTGGCATCACGGACCGTCGTGGCAGATTCCATGACCGATATTTACGAAATTAATTTTCCAGCTGGAGCGCGTCCTGGTCCTGAACAACTTTTTGGAAGTTTGGACTTAAGAGTAGAGGGGATCTCTTTCCTGAGTCTACAATCCAATTCAGAGCAGCCAGGTCTGATTCCCGCTCCGCTTGCGGAAACGATGGCGGCTGGCCTGACCAAATATATCGAAGAATTGGATCGGCTCAGAAATGATCCCAAGCCAGTGCGCGGTCCAGAAACCATGCGCGCCCTCGCAGCAGCTCTGAACGCCTGCGCGGATGCGGTGGAAAAAGCGGGTAAGCAAAGATTTTAGACTCGGTGAATGACTTCCGTATTGGGAATGCGAAACGGCGAATTCCAAGTCCCATTGCCGAGCGCTTTGCCGATGGCAACCACCATCACGACTCGATCGAAGCGGGTTAGTTTTAGGAGCTTACGCACGCGGGCTTCATCAAAGCCCTCCATCATGCACGTGTCGTGATCTTGGGCTGCAACGGCCAAGACGAAATTCTCCGCTGCGAGCGCCGCAGATTTAATGGCGACGCATTCTAAATCACCGCGAAAACACTGATTGCGGATGATCGGCATGTACAGGCCGACCAGGCGCGATACGATCCACTTAACGAGTCCGAACGAATTAAACCATCCCCACCGATAAACAAACGGCACGAGCTTGGAATAATATTTCTTCACGATGGGCGGCGCGTTCTCGCGCTCCGTCCAATCCATTAGCGCAGCATTGGAGCGGCGCCATTTGCGGGGATTGGCGGTGATGACGACGAGTTCACTCGCCGAGCGGGCGGCGACTTGGCTCAGGCAAGCCTTTACGAGCAGTGCTTTCTTCGTGGGATCCTGGACCCAATAAAAATCCCAAGTCTGCGTATTAGAAGAATTCGGCGCCCAAACAGCGGCCTTCAGCGCCCGTTCTACGACCGCGCCATCAATCGGCTCACCGGTAAATTTGCGGATGCTGCGTCGTCTGCGCACTACATTGAAAAAATCAGGGTAATTGAGACCATTCATGGTTGCGATTTGTACGTCAAAGAGGACGGTATTGAAAGACTAGCTGCCTCAGACCAGGGCGTACGCATTTAGAATTGGTTCGATCTCTTTACCGACTTGCCCGGTATTAACGGAAACAATATCTTAACGGCCAGTAATATCTTGGCACTCTACATTACCTCTCCAAGAGGATTTTGAGCGGGTGTCCCCCAGAACCAGATAACCCTTTCCATAACCCAATGCAGGCTGCACTAGGGTCAACGCAAAGTCTCTCGGCGTTCCTTCAGCAATCCCGGTGTAGTTGATGATGTCCTCACCCGCGCGGTCAATCACTACCGGGGTCATCGAATATTTCTTAATTGCCAATTCTATTTCGTTTCCTTTGAGCGCTCTGCCCGCAAATTGTGCCTTAATGCTGACTTCAAACTTTTCGTTTTCCAGTGTCAGGGTGACGTCTTCGATATCTACTTCTTTAGGGGCCTTTAGTTGGCCTGCGGTACATTCTACTAGTCTTGCGCTTGCACTTTGCGGGGTCGCTACTGCCAGTCCTAAAAATACTAAACTCGCTAAGGTCTGTTTCATAGTGATTCCTCCAGCGCCGAGCTTCCGACAGTCGTTCTGAGTCGTCAAGTTGCAGACTTAAATGGGTGCGCGGGAAAAGTTTGGGCGTACGCCGAAAGGTTAGTGGGAACGCGCTTCCTAAAAGTTTCTTTTTTTGTTTGACCTCTGCCTTACGAGATTTAGTTTGTTTTTAGTGTGCATGTCTTCGTCCCGTTTCTTCCGCGTTCAGTTGCGCGAGGTTGGATTCTCCGGCGCCTTTGCAGCGGATTTCTACTCGGCCATCAGTCCCAATTAGAAAAACACTTATATCGACGATAATCCAAGAAAATAGGTGCCAAAAAAGCCGTGTTATATCTCTTTCATCAAGGAGGTCCGTATGGACTCTGTTACTGAAATTCATGGTGAAGCAGTTCGATTGGCAAAACTATTTTCGCAAACCAATGTTGCTTTGATTGAGATATTGCAGAAAGTTATTCAGAAAAATGTATTTGTGGAGCTTGGGTATTCGAGTCTTTTTAACTACTGCACCGATGCCTTGAAGCTTTCACACGATACGGCTTATTCGCTCTGGAAAATCGCGGCGAAGGGGTTGGAAGTACCGGAGCTAAAAGAACGCATTGCCCGAGGTACGATTTCTATTTCCAATGCTCGCAAGATTGTTCCTCACATCACGCGCGAGAACTCAGAAGTTTGGTTGGAGAAAGCGCAGACGCTTTCCCAGCGCGAGCTTGAAAAAGAAATCGTGAAAGAAAATCCTGCCGCCAAGGTGCGCGAGACCATTAAGCCCGTAGCTGAGGGGCTGTCGTCTATTCAGATCTTGCTCAACGAAAAAGCTGAGAAGCTTTGGCGGCATGCGAAGGAGTTACAGATGCAGGAGGCGCAATCCGCTGTCAGTAACTTGGAGCTACAAATTGCGCTTTTGGAGAATTTTATCGAGTCGAAAGATCCAGTGCGCAAAGCGCAGCGGGCCGCGGCGCGAGCGCAAAAGCGGCAGCGAAAATCTCCGGATGTTTTGGGCGTACGCCCAAAGGGGGCTTCGCTTGCAGGTCGCCAACTCCGTGAGCCCATCCCCGCGGCCGTTCGGCATGCAGTGAATCTTCGTGATCAGCGGCAGTGCGCGGCACTTCTGCCTAACGTTCAGCGTTGCACCAATAGGAGCTTCTTAGAAGTTCATCACTGTGAGCCAGTTTCTAGAGGTGGTACGAACACGGCCGATAACCTGCAGACCCTTTGCTCGGTCCATCACAAGCAGCAACATTTAAAGGTAGGCGTACGCCCAAACCTAGTCTGAGCTTTGGAGGTAGTAGAATTCTCCAGAGCGATTCAAAACCCAGAAATCAAAAAACTCAATGAGAACCGGTTGCTCATTCTCGACTCCCGCGAATTGGGCCAAGACGATAATCTGATTATTCTTCATGCTTAAATCGACGATTTGGTGCTGTCCCCATCGGTGGTCCGGGCGTGTGCGCAGAAACCGCTCAATAGCGGGCTTGCCCGCATAGTGGCTATTCCCACACGCAATCACTGCATCGTCGGCAAAACGCTCCATGGCGCGCTTAAATTTTCTCTGGTCCAAGAATCGGTAGAATTTAACGATGTCGGCCGCGCGAGGATCGGTTAGCGGAATTTGATAGGGCTTAGTACCGAGCAAGCTCGCGCAATAGCGGATGAAGCTCCGCCCCGCGGGCATAGTAAATCTTAGGTCGGACGGGGGATCTCCCCACCCTAAGCCCACCCAAGTTAAGAGTAGGGCACATAGGAATAGGCGCATGGGAGCGGAGTGTTTAGCATACTTCAGTCATTGCGAGCGAAGCGAAGCAATCTCTCTGAGAATTAGGATCTTCGGCCCCCAGAGGGCACGGTTTAGATGCATGGCACTAGTTTGAGCGTTTTTGGACAAGATTCCCTTATAGTTACAGTGCGTTGGATGCCCGAATTTCGGTGTATACACCATAATTGAAGCACATCTATTCGCTAGAATTGGGACTTCCTGTACTTTTTTTGGGAGTCTCAATTGAAAATCTCCAACTGGTTTTCTTACTTTACGATCGTGTCTCTTTTGGCAGCCTGCTCACAGGAAGAACTAGCTCCCAAAATTCCCGAAACAACGGTTCAGGCCCTCTCTGCCACTGTCGTACTGCAGGAAGACGGGGTTTATTCGGGTAAACTGCCCATCGAAATTACCGAGAATCTCGACTTCAAACTCTCCGTAATTACTCCACCCACCAAAGGCGTGCTGACGATCGAAGACGAGGGCAAAGGTCTCATTAAGTTTGCAGCTACTCCCAACGCCACCGGCGACGATTTTTTTACCTACCAAATTTCAAGCGGTGAGAAGGAAAGCGAAGGCAAGATCTCGCTTGTGATCACCCCGGTGAATGATGCTCCAGAGGCAGTAAACGGCACTTTGAGCATAGTGGAAGATGTCCCCGGAACAGGTGTTTTATCCGCAAGGGACATTGAGGGCGAAACGCTTACCTATATCGTCGTTGCTAACGGTGGACTGGGAACTGCTACGATTACTAACGCGGCCACCGGCGCGTATACTTACACACCCAATTCGAACGCCAACGGCACGGACAGCTTTACGTTTAAAGCAAGCGACGGAACGGACGATTCAAACACTGCCACTGTAGTTATCTCGATTGTTCCCGTGAACGATGCTCCTGTAGCTTTCAACGGATCTCGCACTCTGGCAGAAGATTCTACAGCGGAAATCTTTCAGTTAGCCGCTTCGGATCCCGATGGACAGAGCCTTTCCGCTGGTTTTCAAATAGTTGACCAGCCCACCAAGGGCACGGTCGTCTTGGGCACCGGCGGTCAAGTCGCTTACGTCCCCACTAAGGATCTCAATGGCAGCGATAGCTTTACCTTTAAAGTTACAGACGGCAGCCTGTTCTCAAACGTTGCTACCTTCAGCCTTACCATTACGCCTTCTAACGACGCTCCAGTCGCCTTAAACCGCCATCTCACTGCGATAGAAGATGCTGTTTCCGCCGCGCAGATAATTGCGTGGGGAGTGCTCTCTGGTTTTGATTCCGATGCCGGCAGCGCCCCGACATGGGATATCGACAGCAGCTCTTTCACTGTTTCTATCGTCGCCAACGGCGCCAAGGGTACAGCCGTAGTTACGAACTCCGCTACCGGCGCGCTCACTTACACTCCCAATGCCAATGCAACTGGGACAGATTCCTTTACTTATAAAATTTACGACGGAAGTCTGTATTCCAACGTCGCGACCGTGAACGTGAGCATCACGCCAGTGAACGATCGCCCTGTGGCCGCCAATGGATCTCTCTCCGTTACTGAAGATATTGCAGCGTCGAGCACTCTCTCTGCCTCCGATGTCGACGATGCGACTTTGACTTATTCGATTGCGAGCCAGGGAACAAAAGGAACGGTAGCGATTACCAATGCTACTAGAGGTGAATACACCTACACCCCCATAGCGAATATAAGTGGAACGGATTCATTTACCTTTAAGGCCAGCGACGGAACTCTCGACGCTACGGCCACGATCAGCGTAACCATTGCGGCCGTTAACGACGCGCCAGTTGCTGGAAATATTTCCGTAAGTGGAACAGAGGACACTCCTTATTTTAATACGCTTACCAATTTAGCGACGGGCCCGATTGATATCGATAGTAATTCGCTCACTTTCTCGATCGTAGGCGTCGCAAGTCATGGCACCGTGACTATTTCCAATTCTGCAAACGGAGCTTTTACTTACGCACCGCAAGCAAATTACAGCGGCGCTGATTCATTTACATATAGGATCTACGACGGCAGCCTTTATTCCAATACCGCCACGGTTTCCATTTCCATTGCAGAAGTGAATGATGCGCCGGTGCTGGCAGCTATCACTGTTTCGTTAGGTAATACGTACAAGTACATGGGCAAGGTTGTTGCCACGGATGTAGAAGGCAATACTCCCATCACGTATCAAATCGTTAGCGCACCCACCTTAGGTGCAGCCACACTAAATTCTAATACCGGGGTATTTACTTATATTCGTAACGGCAAGGCCGCAGGAAGTGATTCATTCACCGTGATGCCGACCGATTCGCTTGGGGCATCCCCAGTTTCGGCCTCGTCGATAACTATCAGCATGAACGCTGGCTATGAGTGTCTGGCTGGAGATTTCGCCGGTGGCCGAGCTGCCTTTATTCACGACGTGAAGGCAGTGAAGGAAGTCGATTACCTTCGGGATATCATCGTAAAAGCGGATGGTAGCTTCATGATGTTTGGAGTAAGCCCGTCGATTTGGCAGCTGGATAGGAGCGGTACTTCCGCGAGTTTAGTCAGCCAAAAGATCGCGGTTGCTCGTTTTCTCTGTAATGGTGTGCTCGATGAGACGTATGGAGTGGGCGGATATTCCGGTTACACTGATAACGAACCAATCGAGAGTCCCGTTGCGGTCACTGCGTTTGGCAATGGCTGGCTGATGGCCGTGGACAATTACTCCACGTCTTCTGGTAACAAGTCGATCGTGCTCTTTGACGAACAGGGAAATGTGGACACGAGCTTCGTGGCATCTCGGCCTCAGTACTTCAACACGATTTCTCGCTTGGCCACCTATCCTGGTAACAAAGTACTAACGCTTGCATTCTCACGGATCGAAAGACGTCTCCGTTCCGGAGCTTTAGATGCGACTTTCGGTTCAGGTGGTAATGTTACTGTTAACGATAACAACGGCACTACCAGTGTGCTGAATAGTATCCTTCCGCAGCCGGATGGAAAAATCCTAGTGGCAGGTTCTACCTACGTTATCGACTGGCAGAATCGCCACGCTAAAATGTTAGTTTCCCGGCTGTTAGCTTCCGGAGAGAAGGATTCTAGTTTTGGTACTCAAGGCGTTGTAGTTGTCGACGCAACACAGAACTACAGCAGTATTCAAGCTCTTGCCTTGCAGAAAGACGGAAAAATAGTTGGCGCCGGCCTGGGGACTCCAGGTTGGAACCCCAATACGCCGAAACGAGTTACCGTTCTCCGGCTAGATGCAAACGGCACTCCCGATGCAAGTTTTGGCACTAATGGAGTGTTCGTAGCCAATTTACCTGTTGCTTATCAAAGCCTTTCCGTCGCTAACGTTTCTGTATTGTGGGACGAGAAAATCCTAGTTGGGTTTGGAGGATGGGGAGCTGGTTTATCAGCACTTCGTCTGCTGCCTAATGGCTCGTTGGATACGACATTTAACGGTGTCGGCTACCATATCGGCGGCCAGTATCAGGTCACGCCGGGGGCGACGCCGTTAATTACATTTGATGCACTTTCGATGTTTGTTCGGCCCGATGGCCGCATTTTGTTGGGCGGATCGGGTCGCACTGATTCGTTTTTGCGCAATGGGGTTTCGTTTCAGAATCAGGACTGGGGTGCTTATCAGTTGCGGGAGAATGGTGTGGCGGATGACCAGCCTTAAGGGTTGCGCAGTCGTTGCGAGCGGAGCGAAGCAGTACGTTCGGTTTACTCGTTTGCCCTATTCGCCGTTCTGGCGTCGATTACTTCCTGGAGCCTGTCAAAAAAGTTTACAAGGGCCAATCTTTTCTGGATTGCCATCAGCAAAGGGTACCTCGCCACGATTGCCCGGCAATCGACTGTTTGATTGTAAAATAGATCCCACCGAAAACCCAGAGTCCATGCGGCGGTGTGGAGTTCAAAATTTCGATGCCTCGGGTAACCCTGTTTTGGAACAAAGAATTTCTCCCAGTCCTCATCGGAAAAACTATCGATTTGCTCTTGGGTGTACCCCATTGAAACGGGCGAAAGGTAATCGTCACTAATCAAATACTCCAGTGGCCGTGTAGGAAGGTCTTCGAGAATGAGGTAAGCCGCGGCCAGATAATCCGCTTGCAGTTCTAAAGTTTCTTGAAGCTTCTGGCCGGATACATTCAGCTCCACGCCGGCTGGTACAATTCCGTCGTACAGTTCAAGGTGTAGCAAAAGGTGGTGAAAATACTCGTGAGCGACAACAAACCGCCCAATGGCCTCTATCCTGACCTTAAGGCCTGCCTTTGAATGGCGGGGGCTATCGCGAAGAATTTCAGCCACCAAAAGTTCGTTCTCAACCCACCGATCAAATTGTTTTTCGCCGATATAGATCATCTTGCGAGTAGCCTGGAAGGTATCCCTAAAACCATATTCGACTCTGTGACCAAAGTTCCGCTCTAGGTCTCGAATGACGGATGCAAACGCTGTTCGATTATTCTTGCCGACTACATACCCGTCGAAGAAAAAAACATCCGGGTCTGCCCATGCAGATGCAGTCCATAAGCATGCAGTCCACAATCCTGCAGCCCACAAACTCGACGGCCGGCGCGGCGCACTCGTCAATCCGCTTAAATCCATAGCACGCGTGTGTACCACGGCCGATTTAAGCGGCGTACGAAAATCAGCCTAAGTTCGTTCGGGTCAGCCAGACGGCGTCTGCCTCGGCGGATCACCGGCGGGTTCATTTTTTGGGAGTGAGATTAGCCGACGACCGGACTTGAACCGGTGACCTACTGATTACAAATCAGTTGCTCTACCAACTGAGCTACGTCGGCGCATAGAAAACCGAAAAAGAAACTTACTTGGAAAGCCTGGGTCGGGTCAATTCATACAACAGAGCGCTTGTCGCGGCGCTTGCATTGAGCGATTGCACTTTGCCCGCCAGTGGAATTTGCACCACGCAATCGCACAGACTCTTAATCAAAGGGCTCATGCCGTCGCCCTCCGCGCCGATTACCAAGACCCATTTATCAAAATCAGGCACTTTCCACGGCGCTACCGATTCAGCGCCTAAGTCCGAACCGATAATCCAAAATCCTGCGTCTTTTAATTTTCGAAGCGCTTCACCCAGATTGGTGACTTTGCACAAGGGCAGGGTAGCGACCGCACCCACCGAGGCATTCACCACCGCTGACGTCACCGCCACCGATCGATCCTTGGGAAATACTGCACCTGCTACGCCAAAGGCTTCTGCGCTTCGGCAAATCGCGCCGAAATTTTGTGGGTCTTGAATGTGGTCCAACGCAACCAGACCGGCTTTTTTCCAGCTCTTTAATTTCTCAACCAGTGCTCCAAAATCCGCATACGGAAAATCGCCCATCACCGCGGCAACAGAATCTAAACCTTCTGGGCGCTTTGCCCCGCCGCCCGGTCCAACTGGAATGCCCTTTTTCGACGCTAGTTCGACGAGCGTCGCAATGCGGCCCTTCAATTGATTCGCCGGCCGATCGGTCTCAATCTTCTGAATCCATTTAGGCTGGTGCGTGAGGAAATGCTCGATGGCACTGGCGTGCGTGATTCGCAGGCGATTGTCTTCTGGGCCGTGCTTTTTCATCGAAAGAGTTTCATTTAAAAAGTCGATTCACCACAGTCAGCGGCTCGCGCGACTGCGTAATCGGACGGCCCACGATCAAGTAATCCGCGCCGCCTTCCAAAGCTTCTCGTGGAGAAGAAACACGGCGTTGGTCGTCGCGGAATACTTCTTCACCCTGCAACCGCACGCCCGGCGTTACCAACAAAAAACCCGGCAATGCGCGCGGGCGAATCTGCGCTAGCTCCTGCGGGGAGCACATGATGCCGGCCAGGCGAGTTTCCATCGCAATGTCCGTCAGCCGCTCAACCATCTGGGTCTCATTCTGCGGCCAGCCCCAGTTCATCGAATCTGGCGCGCCTTGGCTAGTCAGCAAAGTCACTCCCAGTAACCGTAGGCCGGTTCCGCGGCAAGCCGCTCCCGCCGCTTGCAGCATTGTGGCACCGCCAAGACAGTGAACGCTTGCTAGCTGAACGCCCATTTCGCCAATTTGGCGGATGGTATCGGCCACCACGTTGGGGGTGTCATAGAGCTTTAAATCTAAGAAAATCTTCTTTTTACTGGCGTGCAGGAACTGCACGATTTCAGCGCCATTCTGCGTAAACAGAATCGGGCCTACTTTGTACCATTCGATGGCGTCGCCCAGCGTGGTCACAAGGCCTTTGGCCGTGTCCACCGCCTCAAAATCTAGGGCAACCATGACTTTTTTTAATCTTTCATCCGGACTTTCCATCATGATCGGTTGATATCAGTTTTATACCGAGGCTACAATTCCCGGATGCCTCTTTATACCGGTCCATCCGAGTCGCGCTCCTCCTATTCAGGGGGCTATCACGCTGCAATCCTGAGCTTTTTATTGCCTGGCAGTGGCCAGCTTTTTCAAGGCAGTCGAACCCTCACAATGATATTTTTTGCCGCATTTGCGGGGTGTTTTTGGACAGCCGCCAGCGCGCCCGTGGCTCTTATCGTTTCCATTGTTTCGGGCTTGCAGTGCCTGTCGCTCGAGCGTTCCGGCAAACCTTTTAAAATGAGCAAACGCTATTTGCTCTACTTGGCTGTGAGCTTTATCGGGTTTTTGGTTTGGTTCTTTGCCGTGGCCGGGGAATTTATCTTCGGTGCGAAGGCCATCGCTGCAGAAATGCCGCCGGCGCAAAGTGAATTAGTGGATTTGCGCAAAGTCGATTTCACGATTGCTGTCAGCATGCACTTTGCTAGCGAGCAAAATCTTTCTGGAAAAAAATTGCTGCCCGAAGATCGTTGCATTCTGCGCAAGCCAGTCGCCGTATCTCTGGCGCGCGTGCAAGAGAGTTTGCGACTGCGCAGTTTAGGGTTAAAGGCCCTGGATTGCTACCATCCCACTTCGCTTGAAACTAAATTTCTCGAATGGCTGCCCAAGGGCACGAAGCCCGATTTTATTAAAGCCGATCACCCAGTCTATCGAGGAGCTTGGGTAGAGGTAACTTTAGTGCAGCAAGATGGTGCGGATGTGGTGATGCCGTATGCGACGCCGTTTGTGAAAAAAGACAAGGCCCTGCGCGGACGGGCCATCACCGGTGCGAATCAGCGCAAGTCAAAATCCAATGCGCGTGTGCTCGACGCGGCGATGCGTAAAGAAGGTTTTATTTCTGATAAGTCTTGGCCCGGTGCTTTTCGGTATAATGTTTGGGAACAGTTTAAACCAAGTGAATTGCCCTTTTCGGAGATTCCCTGAACACTCAGCAAAAAATCTCGTGCGCGCTTGTAGCGTTTGTTCTGTTGATTTCCAATGTCTGCACGGCAGCCACTGGAAACGGACCTAGAGCCTTTTCGACGTTGTTCGCGGGCTCGTTAAATTACAATTACGTTTCCACTACCGCCGACGAAGTTGCTGGTGCCACTTACAGTCGCCAATACGCGCAGCCTGCGTCGTTAAAAATCGAAATGGGATTTCCCATCTTGGAGTCGGTCTACTTAGGCTTTGTGTTTGATAGCTGGATTGCTGGCCGCAAGTATGACGACGGCACTACGGCTGTCGTCGACACATTGGATTACAAAGTCGTGGGTGTGGAGCTGGGGTATATGGGTGGCAATCCGCGATCGTTTTTTGCATTCACTGGTTTTGTGGGTTACCCGCTTAATCTTCAGGTGACGTCCACGCTGGGAACCTTCACCAAAGCCGGCAAACGCAATCTCTGCTATGGCGCGCGAGGGCTGCTGGGGCTTCGCATGACGAGTTGGTTGACGCTGTTAATGGAAGCCGGATACCGCATTCGCGACCTAGGCGATTTAACCAGCGGCACCACCTCTTATACAGGTGGGTCCTTCTCGCTAACGGGGTTTTACGTCTCCACGGGCATTGGCTTCACGCTGTGACAGTCGCCCGTTCTTCTGGCAGAATTGTGCCAACGTGAGAGTAGCTTCCAAGATCCATCATCAAGCACGGCTGCAGCTGTTTTGCCTGCTGTGGATGGCCTTTTTAGGCCCTCAAGTTTGGGCCGTGGGTGAGTCGCCTGACACCAAGGATGAAGGTCCCGAGTCGCAGCAGCCATCTCCCAGGCCTACTTATCGACGCGGACAAAAGGCCGGCGCCTTTGAGGTGATGGGTGATGATATTCAAAAGTTCGGCGAAGAAGTCGCTCAGCGCATCGACCGGATTATTAAAAAGAAGACATTCGAATTGGGCGGCGATCCCTGGACGATGCAGGGCATTCCGATTCTCTTTCCTAGTACCTATGATGGTTTCAATTTAGGTTTTCGTCTGCAGCTGCAGAACATCCGTCGTCAGGATCCGCATCAAATGGAAATCATTGGCCAGTTAATGGCGAGTGATGCGGGTCGCTACAAGCACCAGTTTCAAGTCGATTTGCCCTACGCCTTTGGCGGCAAGTACCGGATCACTAGCCGCCTTAGTTACGATCGCGATATCTCGCATTTCTATTTTGGCGTCGGTAACGAAACTCCCTACGATAAAAATCTCCTCGACTCCGGTAGCAATATTTATTCGAGCACCATTTCGGGCCCGTCGCTGACTTTTCAGTTCCTGCGGTACTTCAACAGGATCTACCGCGTCGGCCCCGTGCTTGGCTTTCGCTGGATGAATATCACCACGCCCCCGGGCAGTTTGCTCGACACTCAGAAGCCCAGTGGTATTAACGGCGGCAATTCCCATTACTGGGGCCTGGCGTTTATCCGCGATACTTTGGATTTTGAACCCTATCCATCACGTGGCACGTACCACGAACTTTTCCTGCAGTACTACGGTAAGGCCACGGGCAGCGATTACGAATTCACCCGTGCTACCTATACCTATCGTCTCTATATTCCGGTCCATCGCCGCTTAACTTTTGCGCATCGAACTTTGATCGAAGGCTTAAACGGCAACGTGCCGTTTTATGAACTCTTCACTGTCGGCGGTACGGCTTGGGCGCTTGCATTCGGGGGCGATCGTTTTTTCCGTGGCTATGAAGCCAACCGTTTTATCGACAATATCCGCCTAGCGCTTGGCTTTGAGCTACGTTGGGACCCGTTTTTTATGAACGTGATGAAGCAGGATCTGACCGTCGGCTTTGTGCCGTTCTTTGATATTGGGCGCGTCTGGCATAAAGCCTGGCCGCTGGACTTGCGCACGTGGCACGCCTCGGCAGGGTGGGGCTTACGATTGATTTGGAATAGTCGTTTGGTGTTTCGCGCGGACGCGGCCCTTCAACCCGAAGGCGTGCGGCTCGCTATCAACTTAAACAATTCGTTTTAAGCTATTTCTTCAAATACGCTTCAATACGATCAAAAGCCTTTTTCAGGTTCTCGATGTTATTGGCGTAGCTGATGCGGACGAATTTCTCTTTGCCAAACGCGGAGCCGGGAATAATCGCGACATGGTGATCGGAGAGCAGCTCCTTGCACATCTCCACGTCTGATTTTCCAACTTTGTTGAGGAACTTGGAAAAGTTGACGAAGAAATAGAACGCACCATTAGGACGGTGGTAGCTGCAGTACTCAGTCATCTTCTCGAGACGGCCCAAGCAATAATGGCGGCGCTCGTCGAATTTCTCGACCATTTCGTCGATTTTGGAAGCAGGCAGCTTGGCTGCGGTCAGACCGGCCCACTGCACGAAGCTCGTGACGTGGCTGATGGACTGACTTTGCAGTGCCGACATCTTCTTGATGATATCAGCTGGACCAATCGCCCAACCCAGTCGCCAACCGGTCATGCAATGGCTCTTGGAAAATCCGCTTACGGTAATCGTGTGATTGCGGACTTCAGGTCCGAGCGAAGCGATGCTGACGTGTTCAGCGCCGTCGTACAAAATCTTCTCGTAAATCTCGTCAGACAAAATCCATAAATTACGTTGCAGTGCCCAACCGACAAATTTCTTCAGCTGCTCGCGCGAATACGCCACACCCGTTGGGTTGTTAGGCGAATTAATTAAAACACCGCGTGCGTTCGGAGGAATCGCCATGCCCTTCCAACGATCGACGTTTAGTTGAAAACCATCTTCTTCGTAAATCGGCAGTGGGATCATCTGCGCGCCCGTTAGTTCCACCATCGCGTGGTAGCTCACCCAACCAGGTGTCGGGACCAGAACTGCATCGCCGGCTTCGGCTAAAGTTTGCAGCGCGAAATATAAAGCGTGCTTAGCGCCCGAAGTGATCAAGACTTCTTCGGCTTTTACTGGGAAACCATTTTCGCGGGTTACTTTTTCAGCAATCGCTTCGCGGAGCGCACTAAATCCAGCACTCGGTGTGTACTTGGTAATGCCTTCCGCCATTGCCTTGGTGGCGGCCTGTTGGATTTCTTCCGGCGTATTGAAATCTGGTTCACCGGCAGCAAGCGTGACTACGTCAACGCCTTTAGCCTTGAGTGCGCCGGCTTGTGCGGCGATGTCCATAATGGACGAAGATTGAAGTGCGGCAACGCGCGAAGCTAATTTCAACACAGGCGCTCCTTTAAGAGTTTTTCCACATGCTGGGGAACTAGCTCGGAGACGTCGCCGCCGTGAGAAATGACTTCCTTAACCAGAGTGGAATTGACGAAGAAAAAGTTTTCACTCGCCATGAGAAAAAATGTTTGTAGGTCGGGATACATCCGACGATTCATGGTCGCCATTTGGAATTCGTATTCAAAATCCGAAACGGCGCGCAGGCCGCGGATAATGGCGGCAATCTGATGCTCGCGAGCGTAATCCACCAACAGGCCCTCGTAGACCACAACCTTTACTCGCGGATCGCCCTCAAAACATTCTTCGATCAGTTTCTTGCGAGTAGGGCCATCAAAAAGCGGAGATTTTTTGCTTGAATGCGCAACCAGCACTGTTAGTTCATCAAAAGTCTTTAAGGAACGTTTTATTAAGTCGACGTGACCGCGGGTGATCGGATCAAAAGTACCGGGATAGAGCGCGCGTTTGATTGCAGGCGCTTTGACATTCTTTTCCACGGAAACTGTTTTAGGAACTTGCTTGGATTTCTTTTTCTGGCTCATTTGTCTGCAACGAAGTAGGTCAGTCCGGCATCTCCTACGGATGATTGCTTCCAGTAGCGGTAGCCGTGAAACCGGGGCGAAGTTAACATTCGACTCGGGTGTTTCACAAGAAAAATACCCTCAGGCTCGAGCAGCGGCAGGACGCGCTGGGCAAGAGATTCCACGTCTTCCTCTTTGAGCTTTTCAAACGGCGGGTCAGCAAAAACGATAGAGAATTTGTGGTCGCAGGTTTCTAGAAAGGCATCCACTTTTTGCCGCCAGATTTTAATTTTCTCGGCGTAGCGGAGGGTTTCTTTGGTAAGGGCGATGGTGACGTTTTGATCGGCCTCTACAAACTCGGCAGACGTGGCACCTTCTTCGATTGCCATGATGCCGAAGCGTCCGGTGCCGGCGTATAGGTCTAGAACCTTTGCGTCAGCAAGATCAGCGCGCAAGGTATCACCCATGCTCTTTAAGAGGCGAGCCGGGATAGGGCGAAGGGAGTCGGGGAGGTTGCTTCGCGCCGTTTCTGATCTTCCTGGGTGCACTGACTGCTGTTTTGAAGTTTTAGCTTTTAGCTTTTTGCTCACTCAGGACTTGCTACTACAGCCGTACCTAAGATGAGAAGGGTATTATCGGGCAGCGTCTGAACGCGAATCGAAACAATCGCCGTAGCCCCTTTACCCTGAGCGTTTTGCGTAAGCCGGTCACTGGCGTCGGCAATCGGGTCAGCGCTTTGCGGATCAAGCGGGGTGGATGCCGAGACAAGGCCCAGGTACTTTTCAATGCGCCAGCCGGGCAGGGTATCGGACATCGTCATGGGAAGTGCAGACCCGTCCGTCGCTACTGGCGCGCGGAATTGTGTACGCGCCGCGGGTGCTGCCTTGGGTGGTTTTTCTTCCAGGAAATTTTCTGTCGGTGGCGGTTCATTCATCACGCCGGTTTGGCCAAAAGTCTGGAGATCGGCGAAGACCGCGTTGCTCTCAGCATAATCGTTAGACGGGCTCTCTAGCGAGACTTCGCCCATCTGGAGGTCTTCGCTGGGCGACTGAGGCTCCATCGGCGGCAGATCTTCGCCTGTCGAAATCAAGCTATTGATAAAAGCGTCTGGAGAATTCTTGCTGTTGGACATGGTGCCTCTCTAATAGGTAAAAATTATTTTACCTTTAAAGATCGGCGGACGCCCCGTGGCATTTCTTGTATTTTTTCCCGCTGCCACATGGACACGGATCGTTCCGGCCCACTTTGTTCTCAGCACGCTTGGACGGCTCTGCAGGTGCGTCTGGCGACGAGCCATGGAGAAATGACATGGGTTGTTGTTTTTTTGGTTGGATCTCCTCCACTTGAGAAGGAGCAGAGACCTGAACCCGGAAAAGCTTGGTCAGAACGTCGGTCTTCACCTGATCGTCCATCAATTTGAACAGCGAGAAGCCCTCTTTTTTATACTCAGCCAATGGATCTTTTTGGCCGTACCCGCGCAAGCCAACGCCTTCTTTCAGGTGGTCCATATTAAGCAGGTGATCTTTCCAAAGCTGGTCGATAGATCCTAAGTAGATATATTGCTCGAGCTGGCGCAGTACAGGGCTGGTGAGCTCTGTTTCGCGCGCTTCGTAGCGTGCAGACGCTCTTTGGTAGAGCCATTCTTCGAGCGCCTTTGAAGTAGGCAGCTTTTCCCAATCTTGGTCGGTAAGACCGAAGTTGGTATCAAACAAGAAGAGCAGCGATTCGGTGATGGCTTTGCGATCCCATTCTGCGGTCGATTTTGTCGACGCAAAAGAACCGGTGAGGCCTTCGATTTGCTCGCGGATAATATCTAGAATCAGGTCCTTGGTGTTTTGACCGCCTAGGATTAGGCGGCGCAACTCGTACACCACTTCGCGCTGTTTATTGAGAACGTCGTCGTATTCGAGCAAGTGCTTACGAATATCGAAGTTGTGTGCCTCTACTTTGCGCTGGGCGTTTTCAATTTGCTTGCTCACCATTCCGGATTCGATGGGAACATTCTCTTCCATGAATTTGTCCATGTACGAGCGCATGCGCTCACCGTGGAAAATCCGTAAGAGATCATCTTCAAAAGAGAGATAGAAACGGCTCGAACCAGTGTCACCTTGGCGACCCGCGCGGCCGCGGAGCTGGTTATCGATCCGGCGAGATTCATGTCGCTCCGTACCGATGATGTGCAATCCGCCAGCTGCTGCAACGCCAGGTCCGAGAACAATATCTGTTCCCCGACCGGCCATGTTCGTAGCAATTGTGACCGAACCCGCTTGTCCGGCGTTCGCAATGATTTCCGCTTCGCGCTCGTGCGCTTTGGCGTTTAGCACGTTGTGCGGAATGCCCTTTTTCTTGAGTAGTCCGCTTAGGTGCTCAGAGCGTTCGATGGAAATAGTTCCGACGAGAACCGGGCGCGTTTCCTTGTGTAAATCGACGATTTCCTGACAAACGGCTTCGTATTTTCCCTTGAGCGACTTATAGACGACATCAGGGTGATCCTTACGGACCATCGAGCGGTTGGTCGGTACGACAATCACTTCGAGATTATAAATCTTGTCGAATTCTGCAGCTTCGGTGTCGGCAGTACCAGTCATGCCGCCAAGCTTGTTGTACATGCGGAAATAGTTTTGAAACGTGATCGTGGCGAGAGTTTGGTTCTCGTTTTCGATGTTTACGTTTTCTTTGGCTTCCAAAGCTTGGTGTAAGCCGTCGCTGTAACGACGACCGGGCATCAAGCGGCCCGTGAATTCGTCGACGATAATAACTTGATCGTCTTTGACGACGTAATCGACGTCGCGTTTAAAAATGGCGTGGGCTTTTAAAGCCTGGTGCACATGGTGCACAATTTCCATGTTTTCAGGGGCATAGAGATTGGACACGTTGAGCGACTTCTCAACATGAGCAACGCCTTCTTCCGAAAGGCTGGCAGTGCGCGCCTTTTCATCAATCGTGTAATCCGTTTCGGCCTTCAACTTTGGGATGATCGCGTTGATGCTGTAATACTTGTCGGTAGAATCTTCCGTCGGACCGCTGATGATCAGAGGAGTACGGGCTTCGTCGATTAAAATAGAATCTACTTCATCGACGATGGCGAAATTGAGTTCGCGCTGAACGTAATCGTCCAGACGGAATTTCATGTTGTCGCGCAGGTAATCAAATCCAAATTCGTTGTTGGTGCCGTACGTGATGTCAGAAAAATAATTGTCGCGACGCTGACGATCGTTGAGACCGTGCACAATGACGCCAACAGTGAGGCCCAAGGCCGTGTACAACTGACCCATCCACTCGCTATCGCGTTTCGCGAGGTAGTCGTTGACGGTGACGACGTGAACGCCTTTTCCACTCAAAGCATTGAGATAAACGGGAAGGGTAGCAACAAGAGTCTTGCCTTCACCGGTGCGCATTTCAGCGACTTTGCCCGAGTGCAGAACCATGCCCCCGATTAATTGAACGTCGAAATGGCGCATGTTCAAAACACGCTTCGACATTTCGCGGACAACAGCAAATGCTTCTGGGAGCAGTGCGTCCAGAGTTTCGCCTTTGGCGATTCGCTCTTTAAAATGAATGGTCTTCGCCGCGAGTTCTTCCTGGCTTAAGCCTTGGAGAGAAGCCTCGAGAGCGTTGATACGCTCCACTGTGGGTCGGAGACTCTTAACGTACCGCTCGTTGCGGCTGCCAAATACTTTTTTAGCTAGATTGCCTAACATATTGAGGTGATTACCATAACGCGGCGTAAGCGTAATGGTCAAAGACTTGTGGAGTCGTTGCGACCAGGGAGATCAAGGGCAACGCGAACTAACTCCTTACCTCCATTCGACGTTGCTGGAAAAAGTACGGTGGCTTGGGGGAGGGCGGTTGTGGGGTTAAAAGGTGCCCATCTACTTTTCGGCCGGAAAGGAATAGGGTGTCCCGCTTTTTGAATGGAGAGAGTGATCGCGCACTTTACCTGTCCCGGACAGGTTGGAGTTTGAGAGTTTGGTTTGGATATCCTCGAGCATTCGTTTTGAGAAGTAATTCGCCGCCCCTGCTCACCGGGCTAAGATCGCCCGGTGGCGGGTCGAAGTGGTTGGGTGGTTTTTAGGGAGGCGGGGAGTTTTTGGGTGAAAAGATTTCCGCGCCGCCAGGTTGGTTCACTCTCGGTCGCGCCCAGTCGTTGCGAGCGGAGCGAAGCAATCTCTCTTACCTGTCCCGGACAGGTAAATGCAGTTTGTTGTGATGCC
>Ga0163144_10000203_pt1 | contig 138700 bp, 120 predicted proteins | sample OliLak19BULKMAT1_FD_123175 | JGI IMG/M metagenome (GOLD analysis project Ga0163144, IMG submission 123175) | Freshwater microbial mat bacterial communities from Lake Vanda, McMurdo Dry Valleys, Antarctica - Oligotrophic Lake LV.19.BULKMAT1 | ecosystem: Environmental > Aquatic > Freshwater >...
GATCCAGCGCCGCGCCTACGGGCTACGCGACGAAGAGTATCTCCGGCTAAAGATCCTCACGTGCATGCTGCCGGAGCTCTGAAATCATCCAAAAGTACCCACTCCAAAACCCGATGAGCCTAATATTTTTTGCGGTCCTTGTTGGTTGGCTTTGCGGGACCCTCGGCTAGGTTGAGCGGGATGCTCAATACCGCTCGCTCGAGCTGATCACTCATGGCTGGTCTTAGGTTTAGGCCTTGGCAGGCTTTGTAGAGTTGGAGGGCTAGTTGGTAGGTACGGAAGTTTGTCATTTGGATTCCCTTTTTGTTTCTGAATTTTTTGGACCCGTCCCAAAGGGCGCGGGGTCCAAAAAATTCAGAAACAAAAAGGGAATCCAGATGCTCCAATCTTTCCGTACTTACCAGCTGGCCAAGTCCTTCTACAATGCCTGCCAAGGTCTACATCTCAAGGCTCCGATGAGAGATCAATTCGAGCGAGCGGTCCTCAGCGTCGTTCTCAACTTAGCTGAGGGCTCCGGAAAGCCGACGATCAACGATAGACGCAAATTTTACTCGATAGCTCTAGGTTCCCTGCGTGAGACGCAAGCGATCCTAGATCTGCTCAGCGAAGCCGAGCTTTACAAACAATCGGATCAGCTGGGCGCATCGCTCTATCGCCTGATCCAGAGTCCAGTGGCCGGGCCAGACACCAGATTGCCGGTCTGCCTGATTCCCTGACCGCTTACTCAACCCCAAGATAAGGATGAAAAACGTATTCCGCGGAGTGCCTCGTATCGCACTCAATCCACCCGCAAACGCTGAGTGCCGGATCCAAAAACCAATCCCCTCGGGCGAGCGTGCGATTGGTGTGATGCCATGCCCAAGGCGGCATCGCCTTATCGTTGGACCAGCGTCGTCCCGCAAAACCCCCAGCAAGATCATCCACTGCGAAGCGAGTGCCGCGATAATCAAAGGTCCCTCCGTAAGTCCGCTTTTTACCCACCTGGCCTCGAAGTTTCCAAAGGTCCAAAACGGGCAGGAGAGCGAACGGCACGGAACCCGTGAGTACGGGAGTCCCGGTTCCCGGTGCGGACTCCACTGAATAAATTTTGGTTTTCCTATCGGGCTTGCGTTCATTCCAGGAATGAATCCCATGCCCCCCGTGCTCGATCACAATCACCGTGCGCTCGTCGGCCGTGACGGTGAGGGGATTCTCATCGGCTCGATTCACGTTATGGGCGAGTGTCTCAAGGAGAACGAGGCTGCCGAAACGCGTTCCGTTTTTTTTCACCGTGACGCGGGATCCTTCCATGTCGTTTTCGTGACAGATGATCCAAAAGCAAACGGCCGCGTAGTCGCGGGGATAGAAAAAAGCGTAGGTGACGTACCAGTGCGATTGCGTCTCGATCACGTCGTAGTAAACGGCCGGAGGCAGGGGGTTTTTCCGGAAGTTCTCCCAGTTATTGTCACCGGTGAAATCGCCGTCATAATCAAATCGCGTGAACACATCCGCGCGCGGCTGGACTCCCTGACCTTGCAGTACGACGGGGGCGTGATGAGCGGCCAGCGCCCGCCGGAATTCTGCATCGGACGCGTGCGCGTCTGAAAGAGTTCCGAACAAAAGCACCACCCAAGCCAGCCCCAGCATCACTCTGATTATCGACGGATCGGGCCAGCACGAAAATCGGCAGCGATTGCCTGGTTGCAATCGACCCTCTGAGGGATTACGGAAAACATGTGCAAAGCTCCCCAACTCCCTCGAATCAAAGACGAACCTGGCTCGTGCTGGGGGTCTCCCTGCTCTTTGCGGGCGGGGTCGTGGGATTGGCCTGGCGGACGATTTCGCAGATCGATCGAGTCGTCCCTCGGCTGGCCCGGCTTCTCGAAAAACCACGAAAAACTCCGGCTCCGGCGCCGACCCCGGTCGTCACCGCTAACCCGGAGTTTTCCACGGCGTGTCGGGACCTCTGGAATCTGCTGCTGGAACTCGATCTGGAGCGAGCCGCTGATCGGAGTCTGTTTGAACCCTTGCCCTTCAACTCCGGCTGCACTTCGGCTCCTGCCGAATTCGGCCAGCTTCAGATGTTATACTTCGGTACCTGCGCGATGTGGCTTCGCCCCGATCTACGCGACGGGCCACCGGTATCTCAGGAATGTCTCGCCTCGCTATTCCTTCTGCGTTCGGCTTGGGCCGCCTGGCTAAAAAAAGACGTTCCGATTGAAACCATCAACGACCTTCCGGAACTCGGGGATCGCCTCGCGGGCGCGTTCGCGAAATTATTTTCTAACGAACCGCAGCCCGCCGCGCTCCGCGCGGTGGCGGAGCGGATTCTAGAAATCGACCCGAGAATTTACGGAGCAGCGAAAGCCGCGGTGATCGCAGAAGTACTGACTGGCCTCAAGGCGAAGGCGACGCCCGTGGAGTGGTCCCGACTCAACGGGATTCTCGAGCGGGCGCGTGGCCTCGCGCGGCAGGACGATCCCGAACTGAAGACCCTAGAGCGAATCATCGAGACGGCGGGATTTGAGCCGACCCGAGTCAAGGAATCTAGCCGAGAACGGCTACGGGATACGAGCCTCTCCGCCGAGGACCGCGCGGCGACTCTACACGAACTCGCCTATGCGGAATGGAAACTCGGGAATCAGGATGAGTCCGTCGCGCTTCTCCAGCAAGCGATCGGACTATCGCCGAGCCATCCTGACTGGCTCTCGACCCAAGCCAGAATCCTGAAACCGGGTGCGAATCCGGATACGTTTGAAATGCAGTTCCCGATCGGCGTAGACTTTCGCAGCCTGCTTTAGTGCTCTGGGGCACGAGTTGTGCGCAAAAAAGTCGTCCAGCCTGCGTCACGGACGTGTGACACTTGCTCTGGCTCTAGGTCCGCGCGAAACTCTACTTCATGCTAACTTTCATCAGTTTTCGATCGACCTTCGTTGCCGCCATCTTTGCATTCTTCATTCCTCACTTGATCGTGCCGGCGCCGGCGGGCGCTTGTCTCCACTTTGATCGCGACTATAAATACAAGATCGTCGAAGGCACCAAACACATCTTCATGTTTCATGACGAAAAGAACGCCCATCTGGTGGTGAATACGGATGTCTCCGTTGATTCCACGGACGATCACGCAAGCCTTCCGTCGCGCTTGACGTGGGTAATGCCGTTTCCATCGATGCCGACAAAGTTCGAAGAAGTGGATTCAGCGATCTTTCAGGAACTCGGTGACCTACTTCAGCCCGATTTAGGTACGCAAAAGGGCGGTGAGGGAAGCGTAGGTAGCGCGAAGGAGCAGGGGGGGCTTCGAGCCATTCGAGTCCACCCTGAAAAGATTGTCGGCCGCTACAAGATCCATCCAATTGAGATACTCTCCCGACGCGACGGCAAGGAGTTCAACGAGTGGCTCATGAAGAACCGCTTCAATCCGATGTCGAAGGAACTCGAAACCCCGTATCTTAAAAAGGGCGCGGTATTTCTTGCCGTGGAAGCGGATCTCAAGGGTCTAAAGAAAGCGGAATTGAAACCTCTGCACATTGTTTACCCTGCGGCCGACATGGAATATCCGCTCCGCTTCACCCACGATACGCGAACCTTCGACATCGACTTGTTCGTATTCCGTCCCGTCCGGCTGAGCTACGCGCCGCGGGTTCCGCGCCCGAGTCGTATTCCGGCTCATTTTTTGAAACTCGTTTCGAAGGCTCATTACAATCGAGGGGGGCGCGCGGTCGGTGGATTCAGCTTGAGCGGGAGTGACCGACCGACTCTTCGCAAATTACTGAGAGAGGAACCCGGTGATCTCTACCGATATGAGGGCAAGGGCATCAACGGTCCAGGCAAGTCTTTGCGAGACCTCGATGCAGATCCCGTCTTCGCGATAGATAAGTAGAATCTAGTGAAACCGCCGGCCGAGGCCCCGGTAGGTGGGCGCGCGGTCGACAACTTTCCCGCCCTGGACCAGCAGATACTCCGAGAAGTGCTCGGCGATCTCGCCGGCTTTCGCGGGCCGGAAAAAGAGCGGATCTCCGAGGCGCGGCCCAAAACCCTGAGGCAGGACGACGGGCGTCTGGACTTCGCCGAATCCTTCCCCGTCAATGATCTTCATGCCCGGAGGCAGATAGGGCAGCGGTGCTTTTTCGGGTTCGATCTCGCCGCTTGCGATCATCCCGCCGCCTTGGCAAGTGACGACGCCGCGTTCGGGCCGCCGGCTGACGGGGAGCGCGAAACAAAAGGCCGGTTCGCTCACGTTGGTTCCGTAGTAATCAAAAAGATGGGACTGCAGAAAGCCCGAGCCCGCGGTCACTTCAGTGATCCAGGGCTCGGCGGTCGTCGTGCGCAGGCTGCCCGTGCCGCCGCCATTGAAAAACTCGATTTTCGTCGCGTTCGCGGCCAGGTATTTCGCGATTTCTTCCCGCCGGACGCGGACGTCGCGGGCGGAGAGCCACTTGATCAGCCACTTGAGAGGATTCATTAGCCGATGAAATGGGTTACGTTCCGGCAATCCCGCGATTTGCGCCTCGTACCCCATCACGCCGCAGAGTTTGAGGGTGGGTGAGGCACCGACCATCTCGACGATTCTCGCGAACGCTGGGAGATCGCGAATGGGCGAGCGCTGGACGCCTAGATGGAATCCCAGCGGCCGGTAGGACAGATCGACGTCGATGCAGATCCGTAGCGGCGCGGTTCCGCGCGCGTTTTCCTTCCAGTAACGGCTCAGCGTATCGACGTGTTCGAGAGAGTCGATCATCGCGGTGATCTTTTTACCGGCCTGGGTCAAACGCGCGAATACCGCGAAGTCGGCGACCTGCATGGCCGGATAGGCGATGAGGAGATCGTCAAACCCGAGTTCCGAAAGAAAATCCGCTTCCGCCGTCGAGTAACACATCAGTCCCTGAAAACTTTCGCCGCCCATTTCCATAATGCGCTTGAGAAGTTCGGGCACCCGCACCGACTTCGATGCGACGCGCAGGCGTTTATTGGAGGCGCGCGCAATTTCGGCGATTCGAGCTACATTGCGGTCCAATGCGGCGAGGTCGACGATCATGCAAGGCAGACGTTCGCCCGCGACTGTGGCCTTGAGCGCGGCGTAGTCGAGCGCCTTCGTCCCGTTTTCACTCACTCGGGGCGCCGTCCCAGTTTCGCGGCTTTGCCGGAATACGATTCCAGCCCGAGCCCGGCGAGCGCAAACTTAATGAGGCCGCTCAGGCCCTTGGAGCCGAACGTTGCCTGAATCAGGCGACCGAACAGCGAGAACTTCGTTGACGTGTAGGGATACCAGTTGGCTTCGATCTTCGAGCTATCCTTGTCGACGATGACCGACTTGATGTTCGAAAAACTGTAAAAGCCGAATTCTCCTTTGAAGCGCCCGAATCCGCTCTGCTTCGCGCCGCCGAAGGGCAGGCCGTGATTGCCTTCGGTCAACATAACGTTGTTGATCGAGACGTTGCCGGTGACGATCGCGCGCGCCACACGCCGGGCGCGCGTGAGGTCCTTGCTCCAAACAGATGCCGAAAGGCCGTATTCCGTGTCATTGGCGAGACGGATGACCTCATCTTCATCATCAAACGGAATGAGCGGCAGAACAGGGCCGAAAGTCTCTTCTCGGTACACTTCCATCTCGGGCGTGACGTCTTCGAGGACGGTCGGGGGGATCATCAAATGCACTCGCGCGTTCCCCTCACGCGCGCTCGGCATATTCACCGGTTTGAAATCTCCACCGGTGAGAAACTTCGCCCCTCGCTTGCGGGCGTCCTCGAGATGGCGGTTCACGATCTGGACCTGCTCGGGCGTTGTCATGGCGCCGATGTCGGCGTTGCCGTCCCGGTCGGTGACTTGCTTGATCCGCCGGGTCTGTTCGACGACCGCCTTCTTGAACGGCTCAAAGATACTTCGGTGGACGAAGACTCGCTCGACGGAAGTGCAGGATTGGCCGGTGTTCGTGAACGCGCCCCAAACCGCGCCGGCGGCCGCGCGGGTCAGGTTGGCGTCTTCGAACACGATCATGGGATCTTTGCCGCCGAGCTCGAGCTCGACGGGGATCAGGTACTTCGAAGCCTGTTCCATGATTTTTTTTCCGGTCCGCGTGCTGCCGGTGAAGAAAATCTTTTCGGGCCGCTGGTCGATGAGCGCGGCGCCGACCTGGCCGTCCCCATAGGCGATCTGAATCCAGGAGGGATCGAATCCGGCTTCGTCCAGGAGTGCTTCGCAGAGGCCCGCGAGCGGCGTGAACTCGCTCGGTTTATAAACGACGGCATTTCCGCAGATGAACGCGGATGTGGCGGGCACGATGCATTGATAAAACGGGTAGTTCCACGGCGAGATGACGAGCACTGTACCGAGGGGCTCGAACCAAATCTGCGACTGCTTGCCCATGAGTACGGGCGGCGTATAGGCCTTGCGATCGGCGAGCTGCTTTTTGGAGAACTTCTCGAGGTACGCGAGATGATCCAGCACTCCGAAGATTTCCGAGATCAGCGCGTCCGACCGGGACTTGCCGGTGGCCTTCTGAACTTCGTCGAGAATGCGGTCCTGACGGCGAAGGATCACGATCTTGAGACGCGTGATGAATTCGAGTCGCTGGGCTACGGTCATTTTCCGAAGCGGCGCCTCCGCAAATCGGGATTTTGCGAAGACTTCCGCAGCCGGGATCGCCGGCGGCGTTTCCAGGGCGGGATCGGGGCCGCATTTGGCGTCCCAGCCGATCTCCTGGTGGATTTTTTTCTCCGGGTCAAGATTCGAATAATAGAGCGTCAAGATGACTCCTTTCACTCCGACCTGCACGAGGCGGAGGGGGGCGGCGAGAAACGCCGGGAATTTATGATCGTTTTCCGCGGCCACGAGGATTCCGCGAACCGCGAAGCGCGGTAATAGCGCGAAGAGGAACATCAGGAATTTGAAACCGTCGCGATCCGGTGTCGTCATGAAGTCCGCGAGCCGATCGATCTCGCGAATGACCGGAGTGCGCGAGAAAGCGGGCAGTCGGTCATCACCGGGCGCGAGAATATCGCCGGCCTTCATCACGCCTTTGATCGCGAAGGGGCTCAGGTGGCGCGATACGTTTTCGTGAGTCATGCCGCCCCCGCGCGCGCGCCGGTCTCGGTCACAATCATTTCGGCCGCGAGCAGGCTGAGACTCATGATCGTGAGCGACGGATTGAGGCCGGGAGCGTCCGGAAAGATGCTCGAGTCGGCGGCGAAAAACACTTCGGAGCCGTGCAGTCGAAAGTCCGGGCCGACCACGGAACGTTTGGGATCCTTGCCCATCGGGCACCCGCCCATGAGATGCAGGCCGACGGCGAGCCGTCCCGGGATGATCTCCTTCGCGCCGGTGCTCCGAAAGATGGCGTCGACGACGTCGAGCCCGGCACGCTTGCGGCGCAAGTCCTCTGCGTCGAGTTGCTTGGTCACTTTGACCGTGCCCTGGGGGCCCAGGCGAATGATGCCCGGATTCGTGTCGCGTACCGCGACCTCGATGCACGCTAGGTGCGGGATCTGACGCATGCGTCGATGATGCTCCAACCCCAGCCCGGGAAACAGCATGGCGAGGCCGACAGGCGGCGCGAAAACATTTTCCAGTTTGAATCCCTTCGCGCGGAAGCCGGCGTCATCCGACTTGAAAGCCTGAAATGGGCCTTTATGCGCGCGCACGGGATCCGCGTAATATGCGAGATTCATGTACTGCGGATGAGTGTAAAATCCCGTGCCGATCGCGGGCAGGGACTTGTCAAAGCCCGACTGCAGCAGAATCTTGGAATTGCCGATGGCGCCCCCGGCGAAGATGACTCGCGGGGCGCGGAACCGGTACTCGACGCCGCTTCGGAGGCGGCCGCTGACATAGCCCCACCCGGAAGTTTCAGAAACCCCGAGAACCTCGAACCGGTCGAGCAGCGTGAGCAGTCCCGTCTCACGGGCTTTTTTAAGCACCGTCACCGGCATGCTCTGTTTGCTGTCGACGCGGCATCCGGCGAGGCATTCGATGCAGTCGTTTCCCTCCGCGTATCGGCAATCGCGTTGCGCGCGCCGAAGGGGGGCGCACTTGAATCCGTTCTTCTTGAACCCTTCTTCGAAGATCAAGGCGTTCCGGTTGCGATACTCGGCGGGGATGTATTGGATAGCGAGCTCGGCTTCGGCCTTTTCGTACCAAGGCGCGAGGCGACTGGTCGAAAAAAAATCCGCCCCGGATTTTTCTCGCCAAGGATCGAGCGCGGCGTCGTCGAAACGATCGACGAGCGCCTGGTTGACGATCGAACCGCCGCCGACGACCTTCGGACGCAGCAGTCCGATCTCGGCCGTGGTCGTGAACTCGACGCCGCCCGACCAGTAGAGGCGCGAGTTCGCGTCGATCTCCGAGCGGGGGTAGGTGTGCTTCTCGAAAGACTCGCCGGCTTCGAGCATCAGACAACGCAGTCCGCGGGCCGTCAGCGAATGCGCGAGAAATGACCCGCTGACGCCGGCGCCGATCACGATGGCGTCATAGTCCTGGACCAGCGCGCGGGAATTTCCGGAGGGTGGATTCACACGTGAATTTTACCGCTCGTGCGCGTTCCTTGTCTAAGGGTCTCTCGGTTGCCAGACTGCGTCATGCGCCCATCAGTTAGGTCCTTGTCAGGGCGCGTCCTTCCGCCTATCTGAGCGTCATGAATAAGACACTCGCGGCAATGGCTATCAGTCTCGTCTTTGGTACATCTGCGGTTTTCGCAGAAGCCCCGAAAGCTCCCCCGACGCCGCCGGCTCTGCCCGACACGGGCGAAAAAGTCGACACCGCGAGCGACGCCACGCCCTTCGGAGCCGGCGCGATCAAGCCGAGCAAGGCGCTCGCGAAAATCGTGAATGCGGCGGGTAAACCCGTCGGGATCGCGTCGCTCAAGCAAACCGTCGAAGGAGTGGAAGTTCGAATGGAAGTGACTGGTTTGGAGCCCGGCGAACACGGCGTTCACTTTCACGAAAAGGGCGAGTGTACGGGCCCGGACTTCAAAAGCGCCGGTGGGCATTTCCGCGAGGAGGGGCAGATCCACGGACTCGAAAACGAACACCCTCACTTCGGAGACCTGCCCAATCTCGTGATTAGGGCGGACGGCAAAGGCAAACTGCGCGCGAGTTCCCGGCGGGTGTCGCTCCTCGAAGGCAAGTCTTCGCTCCTTCGGGACGGCGGAACTTCGATCATGATTCACGCAAAAAAAGACGACCAGAAGACGGATCCGTCAGGCGGCTCGGGGGATCGGATCGCTTGCGGTCTGATCAAGGCCAAGCTCTAAATAGGCCTTAAAAAAGGGATCCGAGGAGCGGAATCAGGAGTCGCACCACCAGCTTCACACGTTGGCGTTCGGTGACGGGGTCGGTGCCCGGCAGGTAGACCGTATCAAAAAGTTTTTCAAACGCCTGGGGCACATCCGCGCCCGTGATGATGAAGCCGTTTTCCACGTCATGGACGAAGCTCCGACGATTGAAGTTCGTGCCGCCGATGTAGAGCACCTTGCCGTCCACCAGCACGGTTTTCGCGTGCATGAAAGAATTTCCATCGCGCCAATTGTAGATTTTCAGTTTGTCGATGTAACGATTGATGGACGCCCGGTTGATCTGTTCGGTGATCCCCGGAACGTTGTCGCCCGCGAGCGTCAGGCGCGTGATGAGCTGGATCTCGACGCCGCGTTTGATTGCCCGATCGAGCGCCTGAGCAAGCTCGCGAGTCGGCCGAAAATACTGGCTCATGAGTTTCAAATTCGTATGCGCGCTGTCGATCAGATCGACGAAAAGCTGTTCCATCTGGCGATCGTCCACATAGGGCAGGGAGATCAGGTGACGAACTGACGTTTGAGTCTGGAGCTTGGTGAGAATTTCGGCCCGCGCGGCTTCCGGAAGCTCGCTGAGCGGCAGATGCACCGTCGTGGGACGGTAATCGAGGGTCCGGCGATCTCGATGCCAGAGCGAAAGCACCTGGCTCGTGATCTGAAGCGCCAGCGCGCGATCCCAGGCCGCGATCTCGATGTCTTGAAAATGAAAGAACGGTTCTTCGGTCCCGTACTGAGTCATTGCGGGCTCGTGGGAATAGTCCGGCGCCGTCCGGAAGAGAAAGGTGTCTTTGACGTTGCGGCCGCCCGCGATCACGAGATTGTTCGCCGGCTCGTCACGCGAGAGCGTGATGAGGAGTTTTGAGTGAATCACGCGGTGAAGTTGATTGACGCCGAATCGGTCGAACGCAAAATAGTGAACCGCCACGTTGGGATGGGACATTTCGAGGTCGGTCAATAGTTTGCGATCTCGCGGCTTCATGATGGCCGTCACTTGGGGAACCATGACCCGCACTTTCGCGCCGTTTGACGCTTGGGCGAGGAGCGCGCGGGCCATCATGTTTCCGTAAAAGTCGTTTTTGAACTCAAGCGTCGTCAGGATCACCGCATCGAGCTTCGGCAGGCGGGAAAAGTCGAGCGCCGCGCGGGCGTCGCGCCGATCAATCACTTCTTGCGGAATTCGCGCGCCGGTGAGCGCTACCATTTTGAGCTGCAACGCTTCGATGGCGTCAGGCAGCAGTTCCGTACGCGGAGGATTCGAAATGCAGGTCATGTTGAGATAATGGGCGGAGAGGAAGGCCGTCAATCCATCCGTCGGAGGAGTCGCAAGATAAGGACAGACTTCGCGTACGCGCCCGACTAGCGCTTCCCGTTCCAAAGCCAGATTGGACTCGATCTTCACCACGAGCGGATAGGAGCGGCGTTCACGGTCGTGGGTCATCTGAAGGCGGCACCGAACCGCTTCCTTCGGAAATTCAAGCTCCGTGCGCGCGAGATTGGCGTTTCGATTCCAAAGCGTGAACGTCGCTTCGGTCCGGTCGGCGAGATCTCGTTCGCCGCCCCGCCGCACTTTGACCGGCTTGTCGCATGTCAATTGAGCGTAGAGGGCGCCAGTCCGCGCCGATCGGTCGGCGGGGCGACCCGGCAGGGCGGTGTCATTCGAGATCTCGAGGGCGTAAGTATAATGGAGGTTCTCGACCTCGATGAGACGGTCTTGGCCGAGCTGCGCTCCGGGCAGAAAATCAGAGGCCCGCTCAATTCTCAGAACGCGTTTCACTTTGACCGGATAGGTGGAAGCTTCATCAAAATTCAGAGTCTCCAGCGTCGTTCTGAAAAACGGAACGTTCAGCAGAGACTGGAGCAGCCGAGGTTCCTCGCGGATCATCCGCTCGACTTTGATACGGACATTTTCTCGCTCGATCTGGGCAGTTTCCAGACGTTCTAGGTGTAGCTGGGCCTGCCGTACCACCCCCGCGCTCTGGGTGCGACCGCGGCCGTTGCTGAAGTATTCGACGATGCCGTCCGCGTCCTCAAACCGTTCTCCGAGGTATTCACCGACTTCGCGAAGCCGGGCGCGCACCTGCATTTCGGCGCGCACGAATACGGCGAGCGACTCTTGATAAGGCAGCGGATCGAAATCGGGCGCGTTGCTGGGCGCACGGGTGACGCTCGTGCAGCCGCTCGGTAGTAGCAGCGCCGCGAGCAGGGTGAGGCCGAAAAGGTTCACGCCCTACTTATCGGAAATCACCGGGGCCGGGTCGAGGAGGGTCGAAGGCGACACACTTAGAAAGCGAGTCCGAAGCTCCCCGCCATGCCGAAGCCGCCTAGCTTCGCCTGCCCGAACGACCCCGTTTTCCAGCTGATTTCCGAGCGCAGGCGCATCCCTTCGAGATTATATTGATATCCGAGCGCGGCGCCGAAGCTCGTGGCACTCGCGGAATCTCCGCCGATGCCGCTCGTGGCGCCCACCTCCACGGGCAAGGTCGGACCGCTCAGGCTCGCAAGCGTCACCGAGGGAGCGATCGAAAAAAGATGGCGCTCCCAGATTCGATACCCTGCGAGAAAGGCGAAATCGGCGAGCCAGTAGACAACCGAGTTTCCGCTCGAGCTACCGAGCAGAATCCCCGCGCCGCCTGTCAACGCGGTTGAGAAATTCCCTTGTGCCGCTTGCGGCTCGGATAGGCCCGAGAGCTGACGCTTGGCGCGCAGGGCGAAGGGCGCGGAAGGGTGGAGGGTGATTCCGGCGTCCCATCCCTCGCCCAGGCCCGCACTGAAGCTCGCGGAAGGATGGGCCAGGTTACGTTTCATCGCGGGTTTTCCCAGAACACCCGTTTCGGGATCGGTCCGGGCAGGCGATGGAGCCGCAGTCAGATTCGTCGACGGCTCAATTCGAAGGAGTTCGAGGCGGCCAAGCCCCGTTTGACCCCGTGTTTCGGGTGAATCTAGACGTCCTTCCGGCAGGGTGTAGTGCGCGCAGCCCGTCAAAATACACAACAAAACCACGCGATGAGTCATCTCTTGATATAACAGGGCTTCTCGGAAGCGCGCTTGCCGGAATATGCGACGCGCGGCATTCCAAAAAAACCCTTCAATTCCAAGTAAAATCCCGCCGAAAAGCAATTTGCCCATGTTGGTCATCTTAGGTTTCATCATTGTCATCGGTTCCGTGGTCGGAGGCTACGTCCTCCACAACGGCCAATTGGCATTGCTCTATCAGCCTACCGAATTTCTCATCATCGGGGGCGCCGGAATCGGTGCGCTCATTGTCTCGGCGCCGCTCTCGCAGATCAAGATGATCATGCATCAGATTATGGGCGCGCTGAAGCCCAGCATTTCAAAAGAGAAACATACCGAACTTCTGCTCCTGCTCTATGAACTTTGCCGGACCGCCAAGCAGAATCCGCTTTCGCTTGAGCCCCACGTGGAGAACCCAGAGACGTCGGAAATTTTCAAAAAATATCCGAGCGTCTCGGCCAATGCCCACCTCCTGCATTTCATCTGCGACACGCTCAAGGTTCAGATCACCGCGCCCATGAGCCCCTATGATCTCGAAGAGCTCATGGACACCGACATGAGCGCGCTCCATGCCGAGGAAGCCGCCGGGCCCGCGACGGTGAATCGCATCGGCGACGCGATGCCGGGCCTCGGGATCGTGGCCGCCGTTCTTGGCGTCTGCATCACGATGGGGAAGTTGACCGAAGGCAAGGAAGTGATCGGGATGTCCGTCGCCGCCGCCCTCGTGGGCACGTTCACGGGTGTCGTTCTGTCGTACGGTTTTTTCGGCCCGCTCGCCGCCAAGATGGAATGCCGAAACGGTGAAGAAAGCGCGCTCTTGCAGGTCGCCAAAAGCGCGCTGCTCGCATTTGCCAAAGACGCGAGCCCGAAAGTCTGCGTCGAGTTCGCGCGTCGCAAGATTCCGCCGGTCGTTCGGCCGAATTTCGACGAGATCGACAAGGCCACCGCCAATGTGAAGAAGGCGGCTTGAGCCATGGCCGAAGACGCCAAGAAACGCCCCATCATCATCATCAAAAGAAAAGTGGTGGCGCACGCAGCTCACCACGGCGGCGCCTGGAAAGTCGCCTACGCCGATTTCGTGACCGCCATGATGTGCTTCTTTCTCGTGATGTGGCTCATGGGCTCGGACGAGGAAACCAAGGCCGCGATCTCCCATTACTTCAATCATCCGACCACACCTTATAAGCAGGGCGCGGATCCGCAGTCCAAGATCGTGCGGCCGCTCGGCGATCTGACGGATCAGGGCGAAAGCATCATGAACGGGATGGACGGCAAGACGCCCGACGATCTCGTCGAGCGGCCGTCCAAGCCTTTCAATCGGCAGCTCGCCGAAAATGAACAGATGAGCGAGACCGCCCGTCAGCTGCTCGACGGCGAGATTTACGGGATTGACGCCTCGATCGAGAACTTGAAATTCTCGATTCCCGCGCACCATATTTTTCTCGCCGGCTCGACCGAATGGTCGGACGAAGCGACCGCGACGCTCACGCGACTCGGAAGATTCATGGCCGACTACAAGGGCCACGTCACGGTCACCGGCCATACGGATGACGACCCCGCGAGTCTGGGCAAGTTTTCGAACGCGTTTGAGTTCACCAATGCCCGGGCGGTCGCGATCATGCAGTGGCTGGTTTCTAAAAACTACATCTCCGAGGACCGGATCCATCCAGTAGGGAGCGGAGTTCAGGGCATCTACTCGACTAACGGTTCACCGGCCGGACGGAAAAAAAATCGTCGGGTTGAGTTCACGATGGCCTCCGCCCAGTAAGCCGCCGAACGCGAACCGAAAAAATCGGGTATCGTTCGGAATTCGCCTGGATCAGTTGCGCCCGCTGCGTTAAGGAGGCCCCATGAAAGCTTTTCGACTATTACTATGCATTGTCGCCCTGACGACCGTCGCCGCGTGCGATCACCTAACCGGAACACCGCTCGTATATTATTCAGCACAGGGTGAACAGTGCAGCACGACGACTCCTTACCCGGGCTGCAATTATTTTTCGAACGGCGCCAAGGCCAATATTTATTTCGACCCCTACTATGGGCTCGTCGACTATACGCCGGGCCGGGGCTACTGCGATAATCGCTACGGCTCCGAGTGCGACTTCTACGACTACTATTGGTACAGCCCGTCGGGCATTTGGTACGACTCCTCCGGATACGCGATCAATCATCAGGCCGGCGATCGCGGACGTGACGTGATCGGCGACGTGGCGGTCGAAGAAGAGGCCAGCCTGCAACTGACGGCGAAACACTTCGCGCAAAAGTTCGCGCTCGCTTCGGATCGCGCGCTTGAGATTGTTAAAAGCCTTCGCAAGTGGGAGCACATGACCCGCGGCCGCGGTCGCACCGAAGCCGACTATGCCGATCTCGCCAGCCGCGTGGCCGGCGTGAACTCGGCCGATGCACTTGCGGCGATTCGCTCGGCCCGCGCCGGCGAACTTTCGGCCATGGAAGTGCTCAACGATCAAATGGCTCAGTTCTGGGGCACCGATGCGGAAACGACTCGGGAAGTCCTCCGCACCTGGATCACTCAGTAAAATTAAGAACGCGAAGTCAGTCTTTTTGAACGGCGCTCTCGCAAGGGGGCGCCGTTTTTCATTTCCCTGGCCACGCCCAGCCTTTGGAGGCTCAAGCGTCTCGGTTTTGATGGTTGATAGACGGAACGAAGAATCGGTCGAACGGCCGGTAGAAGAAATAGAGAGTGAAAAAGGTGAGGGCATCGAGGATGTGCCAAACCGCGTGTCCTTGGATCCAGTGGTTCTTCGGCTCGCAGACGAAGTGATGGTAGTCGAGATTCCAGATCACGTAAGCCAGGCCAAACAGCCCCAGCGCCGCGAAGTAGAGCCGATAATCGGCGCGGGGCATACCGCGGGGTTGTTTGCTCGCTTTGGCTTTCCCGATGGAGATGAGGAACAGGCGGAGCTCCATGAGAATGCTGCCGATGACTTGCGCGGCAAATATGTCGATGCCAAAGGGCTTGTGAAAAAGTAGAAGCGCGATCGACGCGATGTTGATTCCGATATAAGCGGCGGTCCAATTTTTGTTCGAAAGCCAGCCGAGCCGCTTCAGGTTGACGGTGAACATGAGGGTGGAGAAGAAGTACATGGACGCAAGATCCGCGACTTCGGCCGCGAAGATCATCGACGAATGATAAAACATGGATGAAAGACCGAGAAACATCGCCATGAACGGCATCGCGCGCAGGGAAGCGGACCGGGCCGGCCGGTCCCGCCGATGGGTATGCCAGAGGATGAAAAATCCGACGAAGATGAACCCGAGATTCGAGAACGTATTGGCCGGCTGCTTGACCCAGGCGCAGAGATTTTCCTCGCAGAAATTCAATACTGCGGGCTCGTAATTGCTCCAAGGACAGCTCGGGTTCATAGGGAATCAGTATTACCGAATCCAACCGGCCGCGCTACGTTACTTTTCGGCGCCAATCGGGATCGGGATATACGTGAGCACATCCATCAGCTGACGTTGAATGGGAATGCGCATTTTCTGGTATCGATCAACGTCGTGAATGAGTTGAGATTCGCGCCGGCGCTGTTCGCGTTCACCATGAGGGGACCAAGCATAGCGTTCCTGTTTTTCGAGGTCGAACCGACGGGTGGGATTGGTCTCCGGCTTAAAGCCGAGGTAGCGGATCTCGGCCCCGACTCGGTAGTCAAACGACGGAATTTTCCCGGGAGGGCGCGTTACTTCACGGGTCGGGTGGCCAGCGGAATAGGCCGGAGGTGCCGAAACCCAGGTCCCCAGAGCTAAGATCACAATCGCCACATTCACGTCGCGACTGTTAGCAGCTGCGTCAAAAGTTGACAATAACAGTCTTTAAGCCTTCATATCACTTTGATATTTCAGGGTTTTATGGGCATAACCAAATGATGCAGGTCAGTATTTTTTTACTGTTGGCTCTGAGTTTGTCCGCGAACGCCGGTCCAAAGTATGGACCGATGGCCGAGCGGCTCTCGAGGTCGCACCAATATGTTCGCTCCCATGACGCTCCCGATTTTTGGGCACTTCTTCCTTACTACCTGCCTCAGCAAAACGCGCGGGCTTGCTCGCTGGCGTCCGCAACGATGGCGATCAACGGCCTTCGCGCGCGTCGGGACCTGAGCGCGGACGATGAACTCGTGACACAGTCCGGACTTCTCAAAAAATCAGGAAATGCCGAGTGGAGTACCGCCGTCGGCGCCATGGGGCGGGGACTGACGCTCGATCAACTTGCGGCGTTCACCAAGCAGGCCGCCGAAGCTTACGGAATCACGCCGATCAGCGCCGAAGTGGTTCGGTTCGAGGATGCTTCAGCCAAGGAACTGGCGCGACTGCGAAAAATTCTCGAAGCGAACGAGAAGTCTTCGGACGATTTGATCCTGCTCAATTTTCTTCAGTCCCATTACACCGGAGATCTCGAAGGCGCGGTCGGGCACATCGCGCCCCTGGGCGCTTACGATTCAAAAACAAAACGCATTCTCGTGCTCGACCCGGATCGCGAACTTTACGAGCCTTACTGGATCACCGACGAAACCGCGCTCTCAGGCATGCTCACTCGTGACCCGACCAGCGGCAAGAACCGGGGTCTGGTCTGGCTGAAAACCGGGATCAAGAACTGACTCGCAAAGCAGGGCTACCATCAGTATCCAGATCAGATCGGCCATGAGCAGATGCGCGAGCTGGGTCGGGATCGGCGCCAAGAGCAGAATGTTTGTCGCGCCCAAGACGAGCTGACCCAGCACGAGCCAGATCAGCTTCGACGTTCGGGGCGATGAGGGGAGCGCGCGTGCGAAGGCGATTGCGAGAAAAGCCCCGACTATCGCGAAGATCGGGTGAAAAATTCGAAGCTTGATCAAAAAGTGGCTCGCGATTCCGAGATCCTGACTGATTCCATGCACCAGTGAAGTCGTCGGAAAGAGCGTGTCCCCGAGCGCGGTAATCGCGCCGGATGCGCCCACTAGCAAGATCCAGCCGAGCGCGATCAGTCCTAAGCGGGAGACAGAATTTTTGGTCCCCGCCCGGATTTCGCCCAAGGTCCGGGCAGTTCCGGCGAAGCATGCGCACGCCGCGATCGAGCCGATCAAAAGCAGCGTGTTGACGAGGTGGACCGAGATCGACATCGCGCGCGCGACGGATTTGTTGTGGGCCACCAGTTCGAACAGGACCAGCCCGGCTCCGATCAGCGCTTCCATGACGACGAGAAAAAAAGCCAGGACCGCGAAAAAACGAACGGCGTGCCGCGGAGGAAAGATCTTGCGCGCTCGCCAGGCGAGCGCCCCGACAAAGACGAGGCAAAGGCCGGAAGTCAGGCGATGAGCGTATTCGATTCCTGTGGCGACGGTTGGATTTCTTGGCACGATTGAGCCGTTGCAAAGCGGCCAATGTTCGCCGCATCCGGCGCCCGATCCGGACGCGCGGACGTAGGCCCCCCAAAGGATGACCAGCACGACGTATCCCAGGCAGAGGCAAGCCGAACGGGTGAATGAAGAGTTCGAGGGGGGCACGAACCTGGGTTAGCAGATTCGGGCTCAGGCGGCTCGCGCGAATTTCAGGAAACGTTTTCGGTGGTCGGCCAGGGTTTCAGACGATTGCGAAGTCGCGGACCGGCCGAAGCGCGCCGCTTGATAACACGCGGTCCATTCCGTGAGCGCTTGCCGCGCCTCACGGGAAAGCGATGTCTTGACGTGTCGCCGAACCAGCTTTTCCATTCGCAGTCGTTCGGACCGCAACTCCCGAGAACCTTCGCGCACGCGCCACTCAATCGAGAAGTATGCGGGATTCCAGGCGCGAAGCGCCAAAAACGTCAGCCCCACAAGGGCCGCGAGCGTGGCGATGAGCGTGAGCCAGAAGAGCGGTGACGCTTGGGCGATTTTTGAAATTCCGCTTTTCACGTCAAAGATGTCCCCGATGGTTTTCGTCATCCGCGACCAGCGATTATCCTTCCCCGTATCCCCCGAATCATCCCGCCCCGAGTACCCGACGACGTAGCGACTCCAATAGGCGCCCAGAAGCTCGTAAGCGTCTCGAAAAACTTCAATGAAGCGACTCGGCATCAGAACGCGCGGAGTGATGTCGATGGGCATCCACCCTCTCCCTTCGATCCAGGCTTCGAACCAGGCGTGCGCATCATTGCTTCGCACGGAAAGAATTCCGCCCGTCGGACCCTTGCTGATTCGGAATCCCGCGATGAGTCTGGTGGGAACGCCTCCATGTCTCAAGAGCAGCGCGCCGGACGACGCGAAAAGTTCGCAGTGGCCCTGCTTGGTGACAAATAAAAAGTTTTCCAGCGGCGTCAAGCGACTCTGATTCAACCGGATCGCGAGTTCGTTCGCATTGACGTCGCCAGCGTTTCCCGCGGCGACCGCCGCGAACTGCTGTTTGAAAAACCATTCCCGGATCCTCGAAATTTTTTCCCCCGGCTTCACGGCCCCGGCGAAGAGGGTTGCGGAAAAGCGTTTCATGCGATCCGTGTCATAGGCCGGCGGAATCGCAGAATGAAGCGGCAGGGGTAAGTCGCGGGCGGCTTCTCCGACTTCGGACTTCTCGGGCTTGCGATAGATCTGATTCTCAGACAGGTGAATGCGATAGCGTGCCCGCGAATAGGCCGATGGAAAATCCACCCATTGGTGGCCCCGTGATTGGCGGGCCGCCACCAAAGACTCGCCGTCACTCGGCATGATCCAGGCTGACGAAGTTCCGTAGGGCGTGGGAAGAATCGGCGAATGGAGAATCTCTTTGCTCGCTTCCAAATAGGTCGCCTTCGGATCGTCATCGGTCCGGCTCGACAGCGGCAGCACGACGTTGGAAGCGCGCGATGGTAACCACCGGTCCCCGTCAAACGCATCAAGGACCCGGCCTCGGAGCAAGCCGAGATAAATCGAGGTCAGAAATTCCGATGACGGTTCCGTCCAGAGTCTCATCATGACCTGGCTCGACTGACTGGCACTGAAAGACGTGAGCTCGTTGATTCGAACTTCTTCGGTATACCCCGTCTGGGCTTGGCCAGACAGTCCGCCCCCGATATGCGTTCGCGGGAGGATGGGGAAGATGATGGCACTGGTCAAAAAGATTCCGAAGGAGTGCACGATGCCGTTTCGGATGTAGGCCCGGGGCAGGGCGTTCGAACCCCCTTCACCGGCGTGGGCCAGCTCGGACTCGAGAAACCCGCACGAGAGGGCGACCGATCCAATCACCACGAACGCGATGATCGCGAACGGCAGATAAAACTCAGGCGTGAGCGCGGAGGCGATGATGAGTTCCAGGAAGCCCATTCCCAAGCGCCAGCTTCGATTGCGGGGAGAGTCCGCCGCGAACCAGATCAACGCGTGCGCGATCGGCGCGGCGTGGCCCGCGATGACGACGGGTGGAAGATGCGTGGATCGCCAGGCGAGACCGGACAGAAACACGAGCGCGACATAGAGTAAAACAAGCACGCCGCCTTTGAGTTCGCCCTTGCGCTTGCGTCCAAGGAGTGTGGCGATGAGAATGCAAGCGAGTGCGGCGCCGAACGCGCCCGGATGAATTTCAGAAGTCGCGGCGAGCGACGCGAATGCGATCAGGTCCAGGCAGATGCAGAGAATGAAGCTCGCCCGTTGCGCGGTCATCGCCTGCGGCACGCCGAGCTCGTTCATGCCGCGGAAACCTCCGGCTCCACGATGGCCAGCCGGTCCAGAATTTTTTGCCGACCCATGATCCGTGTTTTTCCGGATCGCCCGATCAGGGTCAGAGTACAGTGCCCGTTTTCCGCGAAAAATACCGAAGCCGCCGCGGAAACCCTGCGTTCAAAAACCTCAGGCTCGGCTACTTTCCGCAGATCCAGCTGCGTTTCGATCATGCGATCCGGCGCCCGACGTATCCGGACCATGAGAGGTCCCCCCCGATCGCTCAAGGTCCAGATGACGTGTCGAAGGTCATCATCCAGCGTGTATTGACGGACTTCTCCGTCCAAAAATTCGTGTTCACCGCGTCGCGCGACTTCAGCCCCCGAACCCTTGCTGCGAAGCGCGCGCGCAGTGACGGGCTCCGGCCAGACCAGGCGTTCGCCGGGCCGAGCGACGACTTTTATTTTCTGCGCGAATCCGAAAGGGTAACTGGTCGCGATCGCGATACCGTCCCAGCGATGGCGGCCCCTCCGCGGCAGGCGTTGGCGCGATGGAAAATGGGCCGTCTGGTGGGCGCCCAGCCGCGGAATGAAGGCGATCGGCACCAAGCGGCCGTCGATCCACTCGCCGACTTCCAGGCAGAACAGGGGGAAGCGTTTCAAATTCGTGACTCGGACGACGTCACGACTGGCGGTGTTCGCGAATAGCGGGCGTCGGACGATGTCCACTTGGACGGCGCTCACGAAGCGTTCCGATAAGATCCCCGATAGAATGAGTCCGGACAGGAGAAGACTTTCGATGAGGTAAAGCACGTTGTTCGCGGAGACCAACGCCGCGACGCCGAGACCGATCGTCAAGGCGAGGTACCAGCCGCCCGAGGTCCGGAGCCGCAGTCGACGGATTTTTCGCTTCTGCCAGCTCGCCATGATCTATTTCGGCGGCCGTACGCGCTCAAGAATTTCGCGAAGAAAAGCCTGCTGCCGGGATGTTTCGGACAGATAATCCGAGCCCGTGGAGACTTGATCCGAAAAAGTCAGGCGATGAGCCAGGGCGGGGATCGCAAGATCGGAAACATCCGTCGGGATGACGAAGTCCCGCCCCCGCGTGAACGCCAAAGCTTTGGCCGCCGAAATCAGGAGCAATCCACCACGGACCGAGACGCCGTGGTTCACCTCGGTACGCGCGCGGGTCGCGCGCGCGATGTCGGCGACGTATTCGAGCACGCTTTCCTCGATGTGAGTCAGCGCGGCGGCTTTGCAAAGGGCGACCGCTTCTTCGGGAGTCGTGACGGCCGGGATGGGCGCTTCGTCGGCGGTGGCTCCGGGGATGAATGAGGGCGAACGGTAAATGTCGATCTCGTGTTTTTTATCCGGCGTGGCGAACTCGAGTTTCAGGCTGAAGCGGTCCAGCTGACTTTCGGCGAGCGGGTAAACGCCCTGAGATTCGAGGGGGTTCTGGGTAGCTACGACGAAAAACGGTTCCGGCAGGCGATACGAAGTCCCATCGGCGGTCACAGTTCCTTCCGCCATGGCTTCCAAGAGCGCGCTCTGAGTTTTGGGACTCGTGCGATTGAGCTCGTCCGCCAGGAGCACGTGCGCGAAAATCGGGCCGGGGCGAAATTCAAAATCCTGCGCTCCCGGACGAAGGCGAAGCGTGCCGACGATGTCACTCGGAAGGAGATCGCTCGTCATTTGAATTCGCCGAAACGTACCCCCAAGAGCCAGCGCGAGTCCCTTGGCGAGCGACGTTTTGCCGGTGCCCGGCGGTCCCTCCAGCAAGAGGTGGCCGCGCGAGAGAAATGCGGCAAGGGCGAATTCGATGAGCTCATCTTTGCCGCGAAGGTGCTCACGCAAGAGCGTACGAATTCTCGTCAAACGATCTTTGGCGCCGTCAATTTGCATGGTGGATTGCCATCAGAGTCTTTTCGGAAAATCGAGTGGCGTCCTCAAGGAACTCTTCCGCAATTAATTGGTAATAAAAACAAATAGCTGTGTCGGTATGCTTTAGAATTGCTGCGCCGCGTATTATCGACTACAAGGCCAGAGATCAAAAAATCGGATCTGAATAAGGGGAAGACCGAAAATGTCTCTGCTCAGGGCGCGTTTAGTTTTGTTGGCGGCCATCGGTTCAACGTCTTTCTTTGGAATTTCGGCGTCGCATGCTGACGACTTTGACGGAGCCTACCTCGATGCTCCTTATCCCAAGGACGTGTTCGTTCCCCAACTCGATCTATCGGCGAAGTTTCCAAGCGCGGATTTTAAAAGCGCGGCCACCCGAAACGACGTTGAAGGAATGATTCGGATTCAGACGCCGGTCAAGTCCCAGGGATCGCGCGGGACTTGCTCCATCTTTTCCGCGACCGCCATGCTTGAGTCCCTGCTCGTCAGCACCGCTCGCTTCAGCGCCGCCGGCACCGACCTCTCCGAGGAATGGCTCGAGTACGTATTGATGACGGCAAACTACTCCGGCACTGACGGTTCGAACTCACCCCAAAACTTCCAGGCCTTTGCCCGCACCGGCTCCGCCATCGAATCACTTCTGCCTTACCTCGGCGACGACTGGACGACTGCGAGCACTCAGCTTTCCGCCCGTCGTTGCGCTGGGCTGCAATCCATCGATCTCAAGCGTTGCCTGCTCGGGCATCGCAATCCGTATCTCATCGGGGCCTCGGATGCTGAACTCTCGACGCAGGGGTCGCCGCTGTTTGATCTGGAGTTCATGCGCGCTCGTCAATCCGCCTTTGAGCTTCGGGATACTTATCTGCGTAACGGTCAAAGCGGTGAAATCAGTCCGGCCGATGCGAAGCGACTTCTGATTCAAGGGGTTGCGGTCACTCTCGACATCGACTTTTTTTATGGCGCTTGGAACCATCGCTTGGCGGATACGCTCGGAATCGGTCGGAGCGAAACGGAGTGGTTGCAAGGGATCGTCACGTTTCCCGCTCCCGGGAGCGCGGACGAAGCGAAATCACGGCAAAAGCCGGCCGGCCACTCCATTTTATTGGTGGGTTTTGACGACGACGTCGTGGTCACGACTCGTAAGATCATGACGGACGGTTCGATCAAGGAGTTCACGTACCGAGGAGTTTATTATTTCAAAAATTCCTGGGGCAGCGGTGGGTTCGGCACGACCTTTACGCTCGGTGGAAAAATCTATCCGGGCTACGGGATGATGGTGCAGGATTATCCGCATGCCGGTGATCCCCGCGATCGGATGCGTACGTACGGTCGCTTTTACAGCTTGATTCTTCGCTGAGCGTGACCGTCGCGCTCGCTACTTGCCGGATGCTGCCCCACGGCAGCTCTGACGAGCCTAGGCTCGTTCGGGCGCTAGCGGATTCAGGCATTTCCGCGGAAGTGAAAGTCTGGAGCGATCCGGCCGTCGACTGGTCGGGCTTTGATGCGGTCGTGGTGCGGTCAATCTGGGATTATGTCGACCGCTTGACCGAATTCGGTGCCTGGCTGGACGTCCTCGAGTCCAAGCGGATCCGCGTCTTCAACCCGGTTTCGCAGCTGCGCTGGAATCTGCGAAAAGACTATCTGCGAGAGCTCGAGACACTTGGCACGGCGATCGTGCCGAGTGTTTGGATTGATACCGGCGACCCTCGGTCGCCGTCGCAAATTCTTTCCACGTTGAAATGGCCGGAGATCGTCGTCAAGCCCCGGATCGGAGCGGGTGGGCGCAACACTTTTCGGCTTCGGACTTCCGAACCGAGCACACTCGATCGGGAGTGGCCGGTCATTCTAGAATCCGGCGGCGCGCTCATCCAGCCGTTCTTACCGGAGGTAGAAACGGAAGGTGAATGGTCCCTGCTCTTCTTCGGCGGAGTGTTCAGTCATGCCGTGGTCAAATCAGTACGGGCGGGGGAGTTCCGAATTCAAGAGGCTTTCGGCGGGCGGGTGCGCGCGGTCGAGCCACCCCCTGCGCTGGTCGAATTCGCACGGCGCGTCGTTCAAAATTCTGGCGCTATTTCGTTACGCTTTCCAGCCGGCCCGCCGCTTTATGCGCGAGTGGATTTGATCGTGACTCCGCGAGGACCCCTTTTAGGCGAGCTTGAGATGCTGGAACCGTCATTTTTTCTCGAGCAGTGTCCGGCAGGCGCGGCCCGATTCGCGAGGGCGCTCAGCGCCAAGATAAGCTCGCAATAACGCTCGCTTCGCTTAGAATTAATGCGATGAGCGGTTGGATCGTACATAAGTTCGGCGGCACCAGCGTCGCGGGGGCGGACCGCTACCACGGCGTCGCCCGGATCCTGAATGCGCGGGCCTCGGCCGAACCCCGGCGCGCCGTCGTCGTTTCGGCGATGTCGAAAGTTACGGACGCCCTGATCGCCTTGGTGGATGCCGCTCGCTTGAGAGACGATTCATATACGGGACTTTTGGAAAAAGTCGAAGACCAGCACCTCAAAACCGTGGCTACGCTCTTTGAGGCCCCCGCACACGCGGCGATCCGCGACGGTCTAGAGACCCGATTTACAGCCGATTTTAAGCACCTCCGAGAGATCCTTCGCGGAATATATCTCGCGAAAAACGCCGACGAACTGGTCGTCGAGCTGGTGTCCGGGCATGGCGAACTCTGGTCCGCGCAGCTCTTGGAAGCGCTTCTGACGAGTCAGGGGCAAAGAGCTCGATGGCTCGACGCCCGAGAGGTTCTCGTGGTCGAGGCCGCGGATCGCGCGATGGCGGTGGCGGCGGTCGTGGTCGACTGGAAAACTTCTCAGGAAAAGCTCGACGCCTGGATTCGAAAAGACGATCAAACGGTCGTCATCACGGGATTCATCGCCTCCACTCGGAGCGGCGTCGCGACGACGCTTAAACGAAACGGCAGCGATTATTCCGCGTCAATCTTCGGTCGGCTCCTCTCGGCCCGCGAAATTCTCATCTGGACGGACGTCGACGGGGTGCTATCGGCCGATCCTCGCCTGGTGCCGGATGCGGTGGTGCTCGGCGAGATGTCGTACGAGGAAGCCACTGAACTCGCTTACTTCGGAGCGAAAGTCGTGCACCCGAGCACGATGGCGCCGGCGATCGCGCGTAAAATTCCGATTTGGATCAAAAATACTTTCCGACCCGACGCCCCGGGCACTTGCATCCACGAGGTTTCGCGCAAACTCGGTTCCGGCACGGTGGGGCAGGTGGTCCGTGGTTTCTCGACCATCGACGACATGGCGCTCGTCAACGTCGAAGGCACGGGGATGATCGGCGTGCCCGGCGTGGCGGAACGAATTTTCGGATCGCTCAAGGACGTGGGCGTCTCGGTCGTGATGATCTCGCAGGCAAGTTCCGAACAATCGGTTTGCTTCGCGGTTGCGTCCCGGCAGTCGAAGCTCGCGCGCGAGACGATCGAGCGTGCATTTTTTGCCGAGATCGCGCAGGGCCAGATCGAATGCGTCCATGTCACGGACGGCTGCTCCGTACTCGCCGCGGTCGGCGATGGCATGGTGGAGTCCCCGGGTGTCGCGGGAAGGTTTTTCACCGCCCTTGGACGGGCGCGCGTGAACGTGCGGGCGATCGCCCAAGGGTCGTCGGAACGAAACATTTCAGCCGTCATCGATGCGAAGGACGCCACGCGCGCGCTGCGTACGGTGCATTCGGCGTTTTTTCTTTCGCCGCAGACCGTGTCCATCGGCCTGATCGGCCCCGGTTTGATCGGCGGAACGGTGCTCGCGCAGATCGCGGCGACGCAGGAGCGACTGAAGCGCGAACGTGGAATCGACCTGAGAATTCGCGGGATTTTGAGCACGAAGAAAATGCTGCTCAGTGATTCCGGCATCGATCCCGGGCAGTGGAAAAGCGAGTTCGAAAAGTCCGAACAGTCGGCGGATCTGGATCTCTTCACGAAGCATGTGGGTGCGGACTACCTGCCTTTAAAAGTCATCATCGAGGCGACCGCGAGCGGCGAGCTGCTGCCGCGCTATCCACGCTGGCTCGCGGACGGAATCAGCGTGATCACGCCCAACAAGCGGGCCAACACGGGAGATCTCGAATTCTACCGGGAGCTGCGAAGCCTCGCGCGCAAGGGCGTCGCGTATTATCTTTACGACACGACGGTGGGCGCGGGGCTTCCGATCCTGCACACTCTGCGGGAACTCATGGAAACCGGCGATCGCGTGCGGACGATCGAAGGCGTGCTCTCCGGCACGCTGTCGTATCTCTTCAATTCTTTCGGCGGCGACCGGACGTTCTCGGCTTGCGTGCTCGACGCGAAAGCCAAAGGCTACACGGAGCCGGATCCACGAGACGACCTTTCGGGTATGGACGTCGCCCGTAAACTCGTCATTCTGGCGCGCGAAATGGGCCTTTCCATCGGACTGGGCGACGTGCAGGTGGAAAGTCTCATTCCGGAACCGCTCCGTAGGGTCGCGCCGGAGGCCTTTTTAAAGGGCCTTGCCGAGTTCGACGGGGCGATGGCGGCGAAAGCGAAAGCGGCCGCCGCGAAGGGGCAAGTCCTGCGCTATATCGGCCGGATCGATGCAAGAGGAACGCTCGCGCAGGCATCCGTTTCGCTGCAATCCATTCCCGTCACGCATGCGTTTGCGCGCATCACGGGAAGTGACAACATCATCGCGTTTGAAACGGATCGTTATCAAAATCAACCGCTCGTGGTGCAGGGGCCGGGCGCGGGCCCGGAGGTCACGGCGGGCGGGGTGTTTGCGAACCTTCTGCGCATCGCTACTTACTTCGGAGCACCGGCTTGAATACCGGCCTGATGAAAGCAAGTTGGCATGCGGCGTTTGCCCCGGCGACGGTTGCGAATGTGAACGTCGGGTTCGACGTTCTGGGATTCGCGATCGAAGGTCCGGGGGATCGAGTCCGGGCTCGGCGGAGCGACCGGCCCGGCGTGCATATTTCAAAAGTGGAAGGCGGCGTCGATGTGCCGCTCGATCCCCTCAAGAACACCGCGACCCGCGGGATCATCACGATGCTCGATCGTATGGGCACGACCCGGACGGGCATCGAAATTGAAATTCTGAAGGGTGTGCCCCGGGGCAGCGGCCTTGGTGGATCGGCCTCTTCCGCGGTGGCCGGCGTATTCGCGGCGAACGCGGCGCTCGGAATGCCATTTCAGCGCGAGGATCTATTTGAGTTTGCCCTCGAAGGGGAGGTCGCCGCCAGCGGCGCCCGTCACGGCGACAATGTCGCGCCCGCTCTTTTCGGCGGTTTGCAGCTTGTTTTGGACGTCGATGCGCCGCGAATTCTTCGAATTCCTGTCCCGCCCGGTATGCGCGCGGTCGTCGTACATCCGAATGTGGAGATCGAAACCCGCCAGGCGCGCGGAATTCTATCACCGACCGTGCCCCTCGCGACGCACGTCCGGCAGAGTGCGCGGCTGGGGGCCTTCATCGCCGCCTGTCACGCGACGGGGTCGGAAGTTTCGCTTCCCAAATATCGGGCGCTGCTCAAGCACGCGCTCGAAGATCTCGTCGTCGAGCCGCAGCGGAAGCATCTGATCCCGGGCTTTGATCAGGTCCGGCTCGCGGCAGTCTCTCTCGGAGCACTCGCGGCGGGAATCTCGGGCTCCGGTCCGAGCGTCTTCGCGTGGTTGCCGCCCGGGGTTGCACCTGAACCCATTCTGCTCGCGATGAAGAGGGCATTTCTGCAGGCGGGCATTGATGATTGCCGGAGTTATGTGACCCCGATCGGCGCCGAAGGCGCGCGCATGCTGGCCTCGGACGGCTGATGCGCGCGATACTTTGGAAGAGCACGCGGCGAACCGCGAACGGACGTTCCATTTCGTTTTCGAGCGCCGTGCGAGCGGGACTCGCGCCGGACGGGGGCTTGTACGTCCCCGAACGGTTTCCCCGGTTTGTCGCGCGTGAGTTCACGAAGGTGGCCGCCAGTGACCGTCTCCCTGGAGTGGCGGAGGCTCTGTTGACTCCGTTTGCCGCTCAAGATCCGCTAGCGGCGCATCTCGCGTCGGCGTGTGCTCGGGCTTTCGATTTTCCGATCCAGCTTCGCGCCCCCACCGGGAAAAAAGGGCGCCTCTTCGTGCTTGAGCTTTTTCACGGCCCCACTGGCGCCTTCAAAGATTTCGGTGCGCGTTTTCTGGCCGAGTCGATATCGGCGCTCGCGGATCCTCGGGCGTCTCGAACCGTACTAGTCGCGACCTCGGGCGATACCGGGGGCGCGGTTGCGGCAGCATTTTTCGGTAAGCCGGGAATTCAAGTCGTGATCCTTTATCCAGAAGGAAAGATCTCCGGGAGACAGGAAAAACAGCTGACGGCTTGGGGCGGAAACGTACGGGCGTTCGCGGTCCAGGGTGACTTTGACGATTGCCAGCGTCTGGCCAAGGAGGCTTTCGCCGATCCGGGTGCAAACGCAAGACACGGATGGATATCCGCCAACAGCATCAATGCGGGAAGACTTCTCCCGCAAGTCGCCTACTATGTTTGGGCTTCCGTTCGTTATCTGGCGGAGACCGGGCGCGAGCCGAGCTTCGTGATTCCATCGGGAAATCTCGGCAACGCCATGGCCTGCATCTGGGCACGTAAAATGGGATTTCCGATCGCGCGAATCGCGCTTGCGACCAACGCGAATCGCGCGGTGGCATCGTTTCTAGAAACTGGAATTTACTTACCCAAGACGACCGTGGTCACGCTCGCGAACGCGATGGACGTCGGCGCTCCGAGTAATTATGAACGGCTTGCCGCGATGTATCCCGATGTTGACGAATTGAGGTCATTTGCGGTTTCCGTCAGCGTCAGCGACGCCGAAATCCGTGACGCAATCGCGGCGGGGCCGCGCGCCTATGCCCAAGTCTGGTGCCCGCATACCGCGACCGCCGTCGTCGCGGCAGAAAGACTCAGTATTCCGGATTCGGTCATTGTCGCCACCGCGCATCCCGCGAAGTTCGAGTCGATCGTGGAGCCGCTCATCGGGCGGGAAGTTCCCGTGCCCGATTCGCTCAAGGCCATTCTGGAGCGGCCATCCCAAGTCGTTAGGATCGAGGCCGGGCTGAAATCCCTGCTCGCGCACCTCGGCTGAGGTATCATGGAAGTTATGAAGTCTTTTGCGCGAATCCGGCGGTCGACGATCTTGATGACGGGGTTGGCGCTGACCTGCGCGTCGATCGCCGCTCCCGCCCGGGCGGACGAGGTTTACACTTTCGTCGTCAAAAAACAGGAAGAGAAAAAGAAGTCGCGCTGGAGCCTGGCGGAGTGGCTGGATACTCGCGATCGCATGCGGCTGATGGACCTCTGGCTCGCGCTCCACAGTCCTTCTCCGTATGAGTTTTATCTGGGTGCAGAACCCCGTTGGATGAGTGTTCCGGCGCAGAGCTTTCAAGGTTTCGGGATGCGCTATACGGCCGGTGCCTTCGCCTCCATTTTTGGTCTGACGGGGGAGCGCCAGACGCAGTTGAGTGAAGAATCGCTGGGGCTTTTCAATCTGCGGATTTTCGGATTCAACGACCAGAACACCAACATCACGCTTCAGGCGGGCATTCGCTCGCGCGATGGCGTCGCGCAGGGCGCGGCGACTCGGGGGGCGGTCGCCGGGACTTCGATGACATTCTACCTCACGCGATTCTTCGGAATCGCCGGCCACTGGCGGCATTATTTTCAGCCTTCCAGCGGCGCGGTCGGCGCTCAGACGGGCAATCGCTACGAGGGCGGAGCCTTCATCGACTTCAACTTCCTGCGGATTTATGGCAACTATTTGAACGAACGGGAAGCGGGCGTCGGAGTCACGGGATTCGCGCTTGGGACTCGGTTCTATTTCTAACGGCGTTCACCAGCGGTGATAGGCCGGATGCCCCGGCTTGACCGCGACGAAAACGCCGCGACAAGTCGCGCAGGTTTTTCCGCCCGCGATCAAAACGGCCTCGATCGTCGCGCGATCGTCGGTGGAATTCACCACCCGGGCTTCTAGCTTCACCGGGCCCGGCGTCGGGGTGGGGCGCAGAAGCTTAACCGAAAACTCAGCGGTCACCGTGCATGGGGGCTGAGTGAGGTTCGCCTTCCTCATGAGATGCCAGGCGGCGGTCCAGTTGGAATGACAGTCGAGCAGAGCTCCGATGATGCCGCCGTTCAGCATTCCGGGAAACGCTTCGTGATGGAGCTCAGGCGTCCAGTCGGCGGTCACCGGAGCGTCCGCCTGGTCGGGGGCGACACTACGAATGCGCAGTCCCTTGGGATTGGCCGGGCCACAGCCGAAGCACGTTGAATGAGGCGCGTAGGTTTCTTGAAGGCCTTGAGGGGTCATGTCCGAAAGCTATTGCTGCTTCCAGCGACCGTCAAGTTCTCCCGTCCAGCGGACGGGGTGGATTGCGAATTCATCAGCAAGAACCTCGCGAATGATCCCCAAGTCCTGCAGTAGCGGCGTACCCCGGAAGCCGTCAAAGCCCGACCCGCCCGACGCTAAAAAATCGAGCGTCGCGACCGTGAACTGGCGAATGTCGGTCGTGCGCCGGCCGCTGGCCACATCCAGGATGACTTCTCCGGTCACGGTTTCCACATGAAGCAGTCTCGCCGCCGGATCGCGAGTGCCGGTTTGACAGTCACGCGCGAAAACCACACGAAGGCCGCTTTGCATGAGCGCCCCGTAGCTACCGCACGTTTCGATCGAACGTTGCAAGAGGCCCAGGAGTTGGGAAGTTTTCATCGGCCCGATCACGAGGCCGTGATTGGCGAACGGCAGGACCTCAAAGAGTTGTTCGTAGGTTACGGTGCCGGCCGGGATCGCCGTTCGGATGCCGCCGGTGTTCAAAAATGCCACGTCCGCGTTCGACGCCGCTCTGAAGGAGTCGGTCAATACGTTGGCGAGCGGACTTTCGGAGATGCGGTCCACCTTGAGCTTGGTCTCGGCCACGCCCATCACCCGCCTCGCCACGGGCGCCAACGCTTCCCGAGCTCGAGCGGTGAGTCTCAGAATATCGCGATCCGGAACCACGGTTGAATTCTCATAGGCGACTTGACCGTCAATGATCGTGCAAAATCCCGTGCGCAACGCGCGACTATCGCAATCGCCATGCTTCATCTCGAGCGCGGCGAACTGCCTCATTTGGGTCGCATCCGTCGTCTTGGTTTCCGTGTTCCAAACCAAGTCGATGCGGCCGAATTTGTTGGCGGAATGTTCCGACTGAATCGCGGGAATCTTATGTTCCTTCGCTTCCACGGTCACGTTGTTGGACTGGTGGGTGTGGCCCGCGATCACGGCGTGCAACGCATGGCCGGTGGGCGTTTCGATCTTGGATATTCGCTCGACGAGCGCGGTCATTCCGGCTTCGCCCGAGGTATTGCCGTCGTGAATGATCAGTACGAAAATATCGGCTTTGCCTTCCAAAGTTTTTCGGATGTCGCGATACGTTTCGTAGGGATCCCGAAAGCACAGGTCGGTGACGTTCCCCGCCGTGGTGGTCAGTGGTGTCGCCGGATTATCCAGACCGATCAGCGCGACTCGAACGCCGGCGACTTCCTTGACGACGTACGGCTGGAGGAAAGCCGGAACCTGCGCGAGCGCGAAGTTGATGGCGTCATCGTCCGCGGACGGTTTGCAGTAGCTCGATTCGACGTTCACCGGGCGATGGTGGTAATCCTGAATGCTGGATTTGAGATACGTATTGGCGGAGATCAGCGGGAAACGTGCGCGGCGGACGAGTAATTCGATGACTTCACGAGGGTTCTGACTCGTGCTCGCGGTGACCCGGTCATCTAGCCAGCCTTTGGGACCGAAGTCGTAATCGTGATTTCCCGGAACCGCGGCGTCGTAGCCGACGCTGTTCATCGCGTCAAAGACCAGCTCGCCTTCGCTGAAATTGGACAGGAGCGTGCCCTGAAATTGATCGCCGGCGTCTAATACGATGACGTCAGCATTGATTCCGTGCTGAGTCCGTAAACCCGCGCGGATCGATTTCACGATGCCGCCGAAGTACGCCAGGCCCCCGCGAAGCTTTCCCTGCTCCGGCCCGCTCTCGATCGTCTCGGCTTCGACGTGGCCGTGGATATCGTTCGTCGCGAGCAGCGTGATGTGCCGAAATTTTCCGTGCGCGACCCCGCGGTCATTCGTGAGGCACGCGCTGAGGCCGGATCCCGCGATCAGGCCGACGAGCGCGAGTATGCAAGGGAGGGAAGTCGAAACAGCTTTCGGTTGACGTCGAAACATGCTCATCGCCTCGTTTCTCAGTAGAAGTAGCTGGGGGGAAAGCGGCCACCGCCGTCGTCGTGCCCATAGAGGCGCACGCCGGATTCGCGATATTGAATAATCGCGCCCTTGCGGGGAGTGAAGGTGTGGATAGGGGCGTCGATCGTGCCTTCTTTCAGCAAGTTCTCGCCGCTCGAGTTGTATTTCGGAATTCCGTAAAACATCCCCGTACTCAGGTCGAAGCGGTTGTTGGACGGAAGTTTTTTGTCGTATCGGACGTAGTGGGATTTCCACCAGGTCGTCTGCGCGCTCGGCAGCATCCAGGGGGCCGCGGCTTGTTCAGCGGTTTGACGGCGTGCCGGATAGACGGCCATCGGAATGTCATAGTAACCGACGTCGAGCGCTTCCATCCGACCGTCGAGGTTCCAATCGGTGACGTCCGGCCAGTTCGTGACGACGGTCTTGATCCCTTTGCGGCGGTTCACGAGACTCATGAATTCTTCGGGGAGAATGTTGCGAAGCTCGATGATGTCGCTTGCGTCCATTCGATGGCATCCATGCGAAACGAATCCGCGGCGGAGGAACCAGACGTCCGAGCTGGTCTGGTTGGTGATCGGGCCGTGAAAAGCGACGCCGGCTTCATTGAGGAGGAGGAACGGAAATCCGCCGAACTCGTCCTGCCATTTGTCGCTCCACCAACGGGCTTCGACGGACCCGTCGTAACCGATGCGGCGAATGCCTTCGCGCGGTTGATCGAACGGGCCCTTTTCGGTCGCGGCGATCGGGTAAACGAAAGTCAGATAACCGATGGTGCCGATGGTGCCGCGGACGCGAGTATAGATGTCGCCTAGGTTCTGGTTGAAAAGCTGCTCCGAGCGGGACCGGAAGCGCGCGGGATCCGCGCCGACCTGCGTATGTAGTGCAAGACCGGATTCGATGGTCGCGGTCGGCTCGTTGAGATATCCGCGGAGAGTCGCGGTCAGAATGACGTCGCGGTAGTCTTCGCGCGTGAGGGACTTCGCGAAGACGTCCATGCCTTGGTCATCGAGCGTGTTGCTCATGTACTGAGTCGCGATTTGAATCCACGCTTTTTCGCCCACGGCGCGAGCGTTGCTCGTCAGCTCCGCCGCGGACTTCATTGCTTCGAAGCTCATGGTCGGAGATTGAAAGGCGTCGTGAATTTTTTTCCAACGGACCAGGAGCATGCCCAAGTATTCCGACGGCATTGACTCCGGGACAAAGGCTTTCACGCGGAGCGTGAGGCCCATTTTACTGACGTAGAGTTCGATGTTTTCCGGCGCGAAACGCGGAGCATTACCGAGGTAAAGGTATCGGCCAACGGTCGCGTTTTTGCGTTTGCTCGTGTCGGTTCGTTGATGAGCAAAGGGGTCGGTCATTTCCGCCTGACTCGTATTCAGAATGGGAGCGGCGCTACCCGTCAGGAGTGAGGTCCCGACCGACAGCACACAGGACGTCAGGAACCAGCTTCTCTTTCGCATCGATCACACCCTTGGGTTTACGTCACAAATCTTGCGGCGCGTTGGCTTTGTATAATAGTTGATTAATTCAGTCAATATATTATGCGTTTCAGGCTATTCAAACGGGTCTAAAAACAGTTGTAATTACAATGGGATGCGGAGGAGGTGACTAGACGGGGGTCCGTCGTCCTGTCAGGTTATTTTGTGGACGCATGTGGACATTTTTAATGCTGACCATGGCTTTCCTCATTCGTGCCGTCTGATCTAATTCGGGCCTTGTGGGAGGGTAGTCATTTGAAAAGAGATACCGCTCGATTCGTGCTGCTAGGTTTGCTCTGTTTGATCCCGACCGCGGCGTGGTCGTCAGAAGAGCTCGAAGGACCGGAGGATGGCGCCCGCCTGCCGGTGGGCATCGATCGCTCACTGGCTACTAAAGCCAACGACCCCACGCAGGGCCGCCTAGAGCAGGCGATCGGGTTCTACACCGAAGGGCGCCTTTCGAAGTCCTCGCGGTTTGACCTCGAAGGCGACGGCTTTGTAAAAATCTTCCGCCCTCGCGACCGGGGCTGGGCGACTTATGATTTCGTTTACGTCATTCAGACGGCGGCGGCCGCGGTGAAACGCTTCTTCCCGGCGGGTGAACGGCTCCAAGTCGGAGACGTGACTTCGGAAAAAGGCGGGCAGCTTTCCGGCCACGCGAGCCACCAATCGGGCCTCGACGGGGACGTTAGCTTTTTTCGTCTCAGTTACCAGGAACAATCCGCGGACGAATGGGGCGAGCACGGGTTTGATGAAAGCTTCGTTCACAACGGAAAAATCTCCCGAAACTTCGATTTGGAACGCAACTGGGCGTTTGTAAAAGCCCTGACTTCCACTAGCCGCGTGACCCGAATCTTCGTCGACAGCGTCATCAAAAAGGCGCTCTGCAATTATGCGCTCAAAGTCGGAGAATACTCCGAAACGAGTGAACCGCTTCGTCGGCTTCGAGCTTATCCGAACCACGACGATCATTTTCACATCAGAATCAGCTGCCCCGGAAAAAGCCCGCGTTGCAAAGGGCAGGAGGAACCGCCGGTGGGAAGCGGTTGCTTGGCGGTCGTCAACGATCTCGATATGACGGCGAGCCATCAGCGTCCGCCGCGGCGAGGAAGTCGTCGCCGTCCGCCGGCCCCGGTCGGGGTCGCGATTCCGCGCCCGTTTGCCCCGTAATTAGACTCGCCGTACCAGTAAGGCCTGCTACACTCGGAGATGCGGGGGGACGTCACGCATGCTCCAAGGTTTAAAATTACATACGCATGGTTTGATTCTGGCCTTGATGCTCGGGTTAGCCGGGCCGTCACGCGCAATCGCTGAAGACGGCGCGCCTTCCGGCGAGGCCTCTTTTACGGATGCGATCGGCCTCCAGGGCGGCCTCTCCTGGGGCATCGGTTCGATGGGTAACAATAGCGGCGTAACGCTCGGAATTCAGAATCGCACGGTTAACGCGCTCGCGTTCAAGGGCTTCGTCAATTACGACCTGCGCACCTTTTTCGAATCGCTGCCTTTTCGCTTGGGTGCCGGACTCTTCCCGGAGTTTAGATTCGTCGGGCAGAACACCGATCCGACGAAAGTCCTCAATACGAACATTCGCGGCTTCGGAATGCTCTGGGGCTTGGCTTTCGGAGCCGAGTTCGACGAAGAACGAATCTCCGCCATTCTTTCGTTCGATCTCTTTGGCCGGCATTGGCTCACCAACGTGACGCCGTCATTTCAAGCTTCCGTGCTTTCCAAGATGCTCGGGTTTCGAATGCTTGTCGGGTACAAAGTCACGCCGAAGGTCAGCGCCGATATTTCCATTCAGCGCGCGACCTACAGCGGTTCGAATATCGTGCCGGACCTTGGCGGAAGCGCGATTTCGCAGACTTCCTTCGGCGTCGGCGCGCGATACTTCTTCAAATAGTCTGGCGTACGCAAACTTCAATGAGACCGCGAGTACTCCGGATGCACGGCGTAGAATATTCGGTTCAGCGTCTGAGCTGAACTGAACAACGTCGCGAGCCGCATTTCCAAACTCGTACCCGCGATCAGTTGCGGCAGAAGCGGGATTTTGAGCGCCTCGATCGGCAAAGCCGCGAGTGCAAGCGCCAAGACCGGGTTGGCCTTGCTAAGTCCGATGATTCGAGTGTTGAACTCGTCGATCACGTAAGCCGTCTGCATCGGCGGCTGCTCGGCCGCATCCGTCTGGATTTCCAGGGTGGCCTTGACGATCGCCGTGAGTAAGCCGTCGAGTTCTTCGGCTTTCCGAATTCCGACGGATTCCGGAAGCTTCTGGAGCTTTTCTTCCAGCGCCTGAGTCATGGCCGCATACTCGACTGTCAAAGGAGCCTGAGCTTCAGGGCTGGCCGCGGACGAGGTCTCAAGTTTTTTCAGTACCCACTTTTGAATCTGCTCGGAAAGCGCCGCCTTTTGTTCGGTGATCGCCGAAATCGCGGACGCTTGTTCCACCACGGCCTGCGATCCGAGGGCGTCATCGGCCGCCCAGTAACGCAATTCCGTCCGGTTGTTCGCCGACGTTCCCGGTTGGAGGAGCGCCATCATGTCCCGCTGCACTTGGAACCCGCTCATGACTCGGAAGAGTGACGAAAGATTGTCCGTCGTCTCGATGCCGTTGACGTCGAGGTTGAGAATGGATCCCAAGATCCCGTACGTACGAATCATTTCAGAGCTGTTGACCTTGAACGGTGCGCCCCGAAGCGGCATCAGGCCTTTCGCGGTACCGACGGCCGGGCCGATGTCGTCCGAAAGAATTTCGGTCAATAGCCCGATCGTCGGAAGTTCGAGCGGACTTTCCGGGCGAATCACGAGGCGTTCAAACTCCGGGTAGGAAATCCGAATCGACTTTCGTTCATAGCGCGGGAATCCGAAGCGGCGTTCCGTCAGCAAGATGAGCGCGATCACTTTATCGAGCTCGATGCCACGGACTTGGAGGCGGTTCGAGGCTTCGCCGCTTCCCAAATCGCCGGTCCATTTGCGTTCGACCCGTACCGGACCGCTCTGGGTCTGGACATCGACGAAACGCATTTCGGCTAGACCGGGGCTCGAAAGCATCGCCGGCGCTTCCGGCGTGCGGACGATCTCGTGGAAGAAGAGCAGGCCTTTGACCGCGGCTTCGACGTAGGAGTTGATCACGGCGCCGGGGGCCCCGCTGACGGCTTGATAAATCGTTTCTTCGAGGAACTGACGCACCGGCAACAGCCGGCCGAAGAGTCCACCGACGTATGCGCCGTTATCGTACCAGTTGAAACGGATCCGGTCCCCCGGCATGTTTCGAATGGTGTACAGAGCGCGGTAATCGGCGATCACGTTGTCGACGATTTCGGACGGAGTGGTCCCGCGATCGAAACGATTGCACGTCGGCGCCCAGCCGGCGTCTTCGTCCGAGCAGAACTGATAACGCTTGATCGGGAGCCGTTCGATCATCGATTCCGTGAACGTGTCCCAGTTCTGGCCGCCTACGGCTCGGAGATACGTGTCGAGCTTCATGTATTTTCCGGCGGTCAGCGTGGCGAGTTGCGCGGGCGAGAGGCCGGCGAGCACGGCGGCCGAGAGTTCCAATACGCCGGCATAGGCCGAGCGAAGGGACGCCACGTCGTGCGGGCCGAACCCGTCGTACGCATCTTGGTCGTCGGCGAGGTAGTCCATGATGGACGAGTAGGAGCGCGCGGTCGCTTCATTGGCCGTGAACTTGAAGTTCGCCTTGTCATACGAGCTGATGAAGTTGTGACGAAGGCCGAAGTTGTGACCGAGTTCGTGGGCGAGCGTCGGCTTGTAGAGGGCCACGAGATAGTCGATGTCACTGCGTACGGCGTCCGTTGGACCTTGAGGGCCGGCAAACGCACTCGAGCGGGTCAGGTCACCGGCTTCATAGACGCAGATGTTCGCATTCTGGAGGCGTTCGAGAATCTTCGAGGTCAAATCGGAACGTTGGGAGTTCGCTTTCAAAAGCGCGAGTTCCTGCGCGTCCATTCCCGTGACTCCATCCGGAGCGGTCATGTCCGCCGCGTGCTCGGCGAACTTCTCATTGACCAGCCGGCCGAGTTTTCGTGAGTCAGTGATCTCTCGATTCGCGATGGCGGCTTGAACCGCCTTGTGGAGATAGAGATTGCTGGAGGTCTCGGTATAGGTTGAAAGGCGATCCGCGATGAGGGATGTCCAACGCGAACCCGTCTGGTTGACCTGACCGACACGAATCGTCGGGAGCCCCTGAGGCATGATGCGCGCGAGATTGAGGCTCAAATTTGAAACGGAATTCGGCGGGCCGGGAGGACCGGATGGACGATCTTCGCCTTCTTCCGGCATGGGGCTTGGGACCGGTTGCGGGGTCGAGGCGATTGCGTATTCGCGCCTGGCCTGATCGACGCGTTTCATGCCTTCGACTTGGCCGAGCAGATTGCCGCCGTAAATGAAGACGGAAGCAGATTCCACTTGTCCGGAGCGAGGATTGGAACTCGAGCCGCCGAGGCCTAAGATCGGCGCACTCGTGGATTTAGGGACGTAATAGATAAAGTTGCGGTCCAAATCGCCGATCTGGGCGGCCGCGATATCGTCACCTTCGACTTTAAGAATGACGACGTCGCCATCCGCGCCAGGCACTCGTTCCATCGTCGTGCCGGCGAGAGCGATTCGAAACGCCTGGTTCAAATCCGCGACCACTTCGCGGGTCGCGCGAATGATGCGTTCCCGGATTTCACGGTCCCGTGCTGAAGAATCTCGAGACGGAATTCCCGCGAGCACGTAAGTGACTTGCTTGCCGCCTTGGATATCCATGAGGGCGGCCAACGGCTTCTCGGTCCCGATCCGGCCCGTATTTCCGTATTGGTTGGGGGTCAGGCGCTTGTTCGTGAAGAGCCCGAAACCGAGCTGCTTCTGGGCGGCATAGGGCACCGCAAGGAGCGGGCGTTCGCCGTTGACCGCCATGTACTTCTTGAAGCTGAAGCGCTCTTTGAAGGCGAACTGCGATTGCACGGATTCCATGTAGCCTGCGTAGAGCTGCGCGCAGCCGACAGCCGGATTGATCGAGAATGACGAGGATAAAGAGAAGCTCAAAAGACCTTCGCCCAGTCGAGCGTCCACGTCCGTGATGATGGGTTCGGAACTTCCGGCGAAACACTGGCCCAGTTCGTAATACGACAATGGGGACGAGATATCGGGAGTCGAATTCTGATTCCACTCCACGACCGCATAGGCGCTCTCGTCCGTGTTGCTCGAAGGGACCGTGCGCGCGATGGCAAGTGGGTTGCCCTGTTCATCGACCTGAATGTCTTTGAAATAGACGGCAGGCACCGAAAGCAGAACTTCCCGGTCCACCTCGCTTGCGTTGGTTCCGGGAAGGAGGGCGTCCGCGCGAATCACGCGGACTCGGCTGTGGTCGAAGACGAATCGGACGATCTCGAGATCACCGGCAATTCCGGGAAAGGTATGTTCGAAAGTGTTCGGGCTGTCTTGGAGCGTTCGACGAAAGAGAAATTGGTCCTTCTTCAACGCGACGGGAAGAATCTTACGGGCGTCATGAGCCGACTGCTGATTGAGATGGTCGATCGGCATCATGTTTTCGGCCAGGTAAATCAACGGGCTGCCCGCACTCGCGGAAACCACTTCAAACATCGCGTCCGCGGTGATGAGGCGAGGTTCGTTGTTGGTGGTGACCAAGCGAGCCCGTTGGTGGCGAATCGGGAACTCGTACGCAAGCAACTGTACGCAATCGGCCGACCCGAGCGCGGCGACGTCCGCCGCTCCGCATGCCAGAAGTTGAGGGTGACGGGCGTTTCCCAGGCGAACGGCATTTGCGACCGCCTTTTGCTCGGGCTTGAGAAGAGGCGAAGTCGTATTGACGAGCATGAAAAGTTTAAGGGCGTTGTTGTCGAGGTTAAGCCGAAACTGGCCGGACTCCGCCACGCTCAGCTGAAGCTGGGCGCGAAGTTCGTCATTTGCCAAAAGTTTTTGATTCACCTTGGAATCAATGAAGAGCCGACGGCGGCTGTCGTCGGAAATTTGCGGAATCGCTTTCCGCGCGGATGCGACGGGCGTGATCTGGAGGTGGGTGGCCGCCGACCAATCGCTGGCTTGAATGCGTAGGTTGCTCGTCTCTTCGCCCAGGTCGTTCTTGGCTCGAACAAGTTTTCCGTATGTGCTGACCGCGTATTGAAAAATCGGAACCAACCGTCCCGAGGTCATATGTCCGGCGCCACGGATCGCGGTCGCGAGGCGAGCCGGATTCGAGATCTGGTCTTCAATCGGGGTCAGCTCGGAAGTATCCGTCACGACCTTATAGCCGGTGACGTGATTCTCGTCCGTTCGCAAGATAACCGGGTAGCTCGTATTGGCGCGTCCAGTGATCGTGAGTTCAGTGAAGAGCGCCTTGAGCGAGTCAGGCGCTTCGACGCGAGCGATCGTTTGCGTGCGACCGGCCTCGGTGGCCCGCATCTCGCCGCCTCGCGCTCCGCTCGACAGGAGCGCGGTGCTCGCGGTGGTGATGGTGATCTGAGATTTTTCCAGCAGCTCTCGGCTCATGACGCCTTCGCCTTGCCCGTCCGGGAAGGCCGCGGGTCTTTGCTTGACGCATCCGACGACGGCCACGGTGAGTACGAGGGCGAGTGTGGTTTTATTACGATTCGTCATAGTCCGCCTTTATATTGCCGCGGGGCAGCGTGCATGAGGCGCGCCACGTTTCAGCCTTGATCTCTTTGGAGCCAATACGGGACCGACTTATCCTCATAGCCAAGTTGCGTCGCGTTCTGTCAAAAAGTTCGACACCCGGGGGGACAGAAAATTACCGACGGAGTATCTTAGGCCGATGCCGGCCAATCTGCTGCAAAATCTGCCCTGGCTCGCGCTCGCCCGAGTGCGGAGCGCCGGTTACGCCATCGAAGGGACGATGCTCTTTTTAGTCATGAGTGGATTCAATCGTGCGCTCCCGGGAGGTCGGAAGTTCATGAAACCGCTCGGTCCCGAGACCTACCAAAAGATCTACGCGGAGCTCGATGGATTTCTAAAAACTGACGCGGACAACATTCGAAAGGGTCTTTATCCGGCCGCTGTTCTTTGGCCCGAGTCGCCCTTCGAACATTTCTGGCGGTTTCCTCGCATCGTCCTCGACGGGTTCCGAGCGTCGATTCGGCGCACCCGGGGCAAGACGTCGGTCTTCGGTGCCGAAGCTCAAGACCAGCTGGACGATGTGCCACGCTACTATCGGCGTAATTTTCACTTCCAAGCTGACGGTTACCTCTCCGATAAAAGCGCGGAACTTTACGAGCATCAGGTCGAGATCCTGTTCATCGGCGCGGCGGACGCAATGCGAAGACTCGTGATTCAAGCACTTCGGCAAAAATTCGGAACGGGCAACGGCGTCGGGCTTCGCTTTCTTGAAGTCGGTGCAGGCACCGGACGGGCGACGCGATTCGTAAAGCTCGCGTTCCCCAAGGCCCACGTGACGGCGGTGGACCTCAGCGACCCCTATCTCAAGAAGGCACAAGACGAGCTCAAGGGCTTTCGAGGAATCGATTTCGTCCGCGCGGACGGCGCGAGACTCCCGTTCCAGGATGGGGGGTATGACGCTGCCTATTCGATCTTCCTTTTTCACGAACTGCCGCTCGAAGAGCGGAAGGCCGTTCTTCGCGAGTCCGCGCGAGTCGTGAAGCCGGGCGGCCTGTTGGCGATGGTCGACTCCGTGCAGACGGGTGATGTGGCGCGGCTCCCGGAGATCGAAGAGATGCTCTCGCGATTTCCCGAAGATTTTCACGAGCCGTTTTACCGAAATTATCTTGAGACTCCGGTTGCGCCGCTCTTGACCGAAGTCGGAGTTCGTTCACCCCAGACTAAATTCGGTTTTCTCTCGAAGCTTTGCTTCGGTAGTAAAGCCTAACGCCGGCACTGCGGGCGCGTGAGCGGCATTCCGACCATCGGGTCGAGGGCCGTCAATCTGGGTATCTTCCGCAAGATTTTTATCAGCCGCGCCCGGCACGCCAGGAAACACGGTTCGTCGATCTGAATGCATGCGCGGACGTTCGTGCCCAAATGCTCGTGCGCCGACGGGTTAATCTTGCCCTCAAGCGTGATTTGCACCTCGGACGAAGCCCCTTGCCGAAGGATTAGTTTCGACGTTTTCTCCAGCCGTCCCTCCACGACATAAAATCCCGGCTTCGGGAACGTGGAGATCAGGGTTTTCTCGATTTCCGCCGAGAACGCGGGGGGGATCGTGAGCAATGAGAAAAGGAAACCCCATGCCACTTTCATAACGGCTTTCTCTCGCAGGCAACTAGTCGATCATAATTGGCCCGCTCCGCGGGAGTTGCGACTTCTTTAAAATCGATAACGGCTTGCACATCTTCGAGCTGCCGAACGGCATGAGCGTATGGAGCGAGAGTGTGTTCCAGTTCTACGTCAGAAACCTCGGCGCCTTTGCGGATAAGTTTATCCGTAGCCTCCTGAAAAGCCGGGTCAGTCAGGGTGGTTACCGCAGAGTTGTAGACCTTCCGCCAGCCGGAATCGAGGTTCGCGATTTCACCTTTCATTTGAGCGTCGGTGATCCGAGTCAGCGTATCTTCAAGTTCGTAGACTTCATCAAACGCTTTCGCGGTTTCGCAGTCCAAGCGGAGGCCGTTCGACGAAAGGACCGACGAGATCAGGTTTTGGAAGCGAGTGCCGGCGATTTTCAAAGACGGCGGCAGGACGGTATGACGTCTTTGAAAGTTCACAGAAAACAGGTGTTTCCGAACCGAATGGCCCCTCAGGGAAGGGTAAACTGCCGGATATCGATCCTTCAAAACAGAGCGCGTAAACGCGATCGAGGAAAGGTCACCGGGTCCGGCCAGATTGTTGCCTGCGTAAAATTTCGCACCCGCTCCGTGCAGTTCGAACATTCCGGCACCCGGATGGGAGTAAACGTGCTCCCAACCTTTCTTCACATAGGAGTGGTTCCGATAGGTTCCGCTCAAATCGTCACGCCCGGCCGGAGCGCCGCCGCAAATCTGGAATTTGGTCGCGAGCCCGGGTTCGTTCGCGAGTGCGTGAAATCTCGGCCAGCAGGTCGTGGCACTGTAGGTGACGTGCATTTTGTCCGGAAGTGTCTCCGTAAGGAGGCGCCCGAACTGCCGATAGGTGATTCCCGCCGAAAGATTTCCGAAATGGCTCAAGGCGATCGACTGATCAAGGTCAGTCTTGATGCTGCGGTACGGGGGAGCACCATGGCCTGAAAACGCGAAATGAATGGAATCCTCTTTTGTGAGTCGCTGGTCGCGTACGAACTTCTCGAGATCCGCCTTGAGTTCACGTGCCGGAGTGTTGGTCGGAACCACATGGAGCTTGCATCGGCCGCCTTTCAAAGCTTTCTCCATGTCGACTGAATTGTCATAGACGGCATCTGTTTCCGGGTGGGTGGAGCCTTTGCCCGCGTAAGAATAACCCTCGATGACATAGATGTAGCACTGCGCGCGGGCGACCGAAGCCCCGGCTATCGCGGTGCAGAGGGCGGCCCAAGTGATCAGCGGCGATGCGGGAAAGTTCACCCGTCTATTGTAAGTAAATCGCGAAAATTTTCCAAATATCTCGAGCGGGCCGGAACCGAGGATGGGTTAAAATTGAGAGAATGGCGCGCTTTCGCTCGGCATTGTCAAAAAAATTCGCTCAGGCGGGCTGAAAACGATCCGGGTGCGAACGATGACAGGCTTCGGTCTTCATTGCGTTTTCGTAAATTCTTTGAATCCTGGGATAGGCGGCCAAATCGACTTCGTTTCGAATGGCGTTGTAGCACTGAGGGATCAAACAAAGATCCGCGAGCGTGATCTGATCGCCGACCGAATAGAGCCCCGCGGAATGCTTCGCGAGTATCTCATAGGCCTCAAGACCGTTTCGAATCCAGTGCTGCGCCCAACGAACCCGCTCCGCCGGATCAGCACTATGCCGAATTTGTGCCGAAAGATTCTGGAGCGGCTGGGTATCGGCGCTGATGACTTCCGTGAGGCCACGAATCTGCGCGCGATCAAAAGAGTTGCCCGGTAAAAGCTTCGGCTCCGGGTACGATTCTTCCGCCCACTCGAGAATTGCGACGGACTCGATCAAGCAGCTTCCGTTCGAAAGCTGCAGCGCGGGGACGTAGCCGAGCGGATTTCGTTGCCGGTGCTCCGGCGACTCGGACTCGCCGGATAGTAAATCAACGGAAACATATTCGCAGGCGATGTTCTTCAAAATGAATCCCCATCGGACCCTCCAGCTGCTTGAGGATCTCCAATAGTGAAATAGGCGCAGGGGTTTTGCGGATGTCATCCAATCAACTCGCGGTCTCGGGGGCTTCCACGATCTGATTGACGAGCCGGCCGAGCTGGTCAATCTCAAGCACGACTTCGTCGCCGGGCTTGAGCCACTGATTATCGGTGATTTTGGAGCCATTCAACTCAAGGAAGCAGCCGGTGCCCACGGTGCCGGAGCCAATGACTTCGCCCGGATGCAGATCCACTCCGTAGCTCACGCGCTCGACAATTTGGGCGAAGGTCCAGCTGATGTCTTTCATGTTGCCGTCCGAAACCGGTTTGCCATTGACCCAGCATCGCATCCGGAGATTGTGGCGCTCCCCTTGCGGTCCGGGAATCGCAGCGCTGGCGAGTTCATCACGAGTCACGAGATAGGGGCCGAGCGACGTCGCGAAGTCCTTGCCCTTGGCGGGGCCTAGATTGAGCTTCATTTCTTCCATCTGGAGGGCGCGCGCGGACCAATCATTCATGATCAGATAACCGAAAATATGCTCGTCGCCGCGAGAGGCCGGGATGTTGCGGCCGGGTTTGCCGATGACGACCGCGGCTTCGAGTTCGAAATCGAGTTTATCGAGCGCGAGTTTCTGCACGGCGAGTTTGCCGGAGCCCTTCACCGTCAGATGATTGGTGTAATAAAATATCGGAAATGAATCGAACTCCGGAAGCATCGGAACGCCGCGATTTTTCCGGGCAGCTTCCACGTGCTGACGAAACGCATAGCCGTCGCGCATGGAGGGCGGGCGCGGGATTGGGGATTCGAGCACGACTTTGGTTTCGTCCACGAGCGCGGCCGCGGGGTTCGCCTCTTGAAGTTTCCGAAGCAGCGGCAGCCAGCGGGCGGAATGAGCGACGACGCTGAGCACGTCCGGGGGGGCGGAGCCGAGACCGGCGGCGGCGAAGCCTCGCTCAAAGTCGAGCAGCTGTCCGATTCCCAGCGCGCCGATATGGAGAGCGGGCCGAAATTTGCCTTCTTCGCGGAAAGTGACAAAACGCATGATTCAAACTCCGGATATGAGAATGCCGCGAGCTCGATAGAGCTCGCGGCATTAATAAAACAGAAAAGAAGACTGGAATTACCAGTTCTTCTTGTTCGCGTAGCCTTCTTTAAGCGTGCGCGGGAAGCTCCAGCGAGGCTTCTTGGAAGCCGGGCGGGCCTTGATGTCCATCGGCTCACCCGTGAATGGGTTGACGCCTTTGCCAGCTTTGCGGGCTTTGACTTCGCGACGAGCAAGCACACCGATGACTGGGAAGCGAACGCGCTCGCCCTTCATCGATTGTTTCGCGCCGGCAGCGAATGCCGACTCGAGAACGTTCTTGAGATCCGTGCGCTTGATGCGCACTTCACCGCTACGCGTAATGCTAGCGGCTTTCACGACGTTCTCGTGCACTTCATTGATAAACGAAAACTTCTTCTTTTTAGCCATTGTTTTGGTTCTCCTTCATTCGTTGTAGCCCCTTTTTACGGGCAAGCAATCGTTTTTTCCGTGAATTCCTTTTTTTTCGGCCTTTTTACCGTAAAAAAACCCCTCGCTTCCTATAGGCGATCGTCTAAGCTTCGCTCGTGCCGATTTCGCTGCGGAGCATGACAGAGCCTGAATTCCCTCATTTTCAAGAGATCTCGCGTGAATCCTACGCTCAGGAGAAAACAAGCGCCGAGCGCGTTTCCATCGACTGTGCGCGTAAAATCGCTGACGATTCGTTCAAGCGGCTGCTTCCGGATGGCGTGAAGACAAAGAATCATTATTTGTTCAATGTCTGCGACAGTGCGGCGGACATCGGCTGGCTTTGGTTCGGAATCAAGGAGTTAGAGGGAAAAATAAGGGCATTTCTTTATCAGATCGATATTCATCCCGAGGCGCAAGGGCGCGGATTGGGACGCGAACTGATGGAAAAACTGGAATTGGAAGTGCACAAGGTCGGAGGGAGTGAAATCGCCCTTCATGTATTCTCATATAATGACCGTGCGATTCGGCTCTACAAGTCCCTGGGATATCAATCAACTGACATGACGATGTTCAAGGAACTCAGTTGAGCGAGGCGCGTACGATTCAAGCCGTTCTATTCGATCTGGACGGAACGATCGTGGATACTGAGCCCGCAGCCGCGCTTGCGGTGGTGGAATGCTTCAAACAATGGGGAATCGACGCGGATCTCGGGGATGCGCGTTATGTGACGGGGCGGACTTGGGAAGTTGCGCTGGACTTTTTTTTCGAAAAATATCGAATCCCCGTTTCCAAGGGCGAAGCGGGTCACGCGATGCTCGAACGCTACCGCACGGCCATGCGCCTCGGGATCACGCCGATCGTGGGTGCGGTCGACTCCATCCGGGCTCTGGCCGAAAGTTATCGCCTTTGCGTCGTCTCCGGTTCGCATCGTTCGGAGATCGAATTTGCACTGGCTCATCTCGGAGTCGGCGATTGCTTCGAATTCATTCTCGGCGCGGAGGATTATCCAAACAGCAAGCCCGCTCCGGACGGCTATCAAAAGGCGCTTGAAAGGTTCGGCTTCGCGCCTGAGCAGGGTCTGGTGTTCGAAGACTCCCACCCGGGAATCGAATCCGCGCGGACCGCGGGCATTCGCGTTGTGGCGGTCGCGCAGGCCAATCACTTCGGTCACGATACCGGGAAAGCCCATGATCACATCGCGGATTTACGCGGGGTGGATGCCGCCTGGGTGCGGGCTTTCGAAAAACGCTGCCCGGCTTAAGAACGAAGCCGTTCGAGAATGTCCTTGAGCAGATCCAGAAATGCCGCACGATTGAGATCGTCCACCTTGGTAAACTTGATTCCGAAGTAGCGAATCATGTTGCCGGTGTCCGGCACGATCGAATCGGTGATTCGGCAGACTAAGCCATGTACGAGGATTTGCGCAGGAAAGGGTCCGCGCGGCTCCAGCTGAATATGAATTCGGCTGCCCGGCTCGAGGGCGAGTGAAAGTGAGTTTTCCGAACTCAAGAGCATTCCGTTCGGAGAGAGATTGCCGACCTCGAAGATCATTTCCGACCCGTCGCTGATTTTTTCGTCCAGCCGCACGAGCGCGCGCAGCGGGAAAGTTCGGATTGAGCTCATCGACGGAATACGCGGATACTTCCGCACGTGATCAGTCGGATGAAACCCGTGCACCCGGATCTGGTGCGACAACGCCTCCCGGTTTTCGGCGCCAAGAATGAAACGAAGTCCCATCTGCGCGGAGCCGATCGCGAACTCACGAATGATGCGGGCGCGAGTTTCAAACTGAATCGAGGTTGGGCTCACCGTCTTGACTCGCGCAACGCAGTCCAGGCCGAAGAAGGTTTGCGGATCCAGATCTCCCCAGTCGAGTGAAGTGACTCCGAAAAGTGAGATGTTCTTTCGCTGAAACGAAAGGATATCCGGGTGCTGCGGCAACTCGAACTCGACGTCGCCTTTGACGAAAACCGGCTCTAGCATAGAGCCTCAGGGTATCATCGGCTTTTGGCCGGTTCCAAGTGCTGAATGGCGGTATCGTAGAGTTGAACCACTGCTTGGGGACGCGAAGTGATCAGCGCCCAGAGGCCGCTCGGCGCGCGGGCCGCGCGGATTTCGATGGCCGCGCCTCTGCGACGTTTAAGGCGAATCAGAAAATCCGGGGCCGTGATAACGCGTTTTCGCAGCTGTTTCGCGCGTTCGGCGTCATCCTCGTAGGCCAGCACTCGAAGGTGCGAGATGGCCTCAAGTTGCGCTCCGAAGTCAAAATCCAGGGGTCGATGGCGAGCATCTGCCCATCCGTTCCCGTGTCGCTGGGCATAGGCCAACTTTTTACCTTTTTTGAAAACTTCCGCTTCATCGACGTCGTCCAGATCGAAATCCACCAGCGTTCGGTTCCGGAGTTCCGGAAACGAAGTGATCATCGTGAGCATCTCAAGCGCGGCCCCGCGGACGTAGCCGACGGGACCGTAAGCGTCGTTTCGAATCACTCGAGCATAGGCGACGCGTCCGCCATCCGGGAGCTGAGTGAAGTCGCCGAGATCGAATTTCTCGACGACGCCGTTGGATTGAGTCAGCGTCAGTGAAAAACGGGGAGGAGCCAATCCGAATGACTCGAGCCCGCCTCGAGGTGCGGCTTGCGCCCAAGTCAGCGTACCCAGCGTATCCACTAGATGACTGAGGAATTTTGACTCCGCCTGTCGATCCAACAGACTCGCACCCTCAGGCGCGGAGGCAATGTCCCAATTGTCGCCGTTCTGGGACACCGTAGTGACCCGTTTTACGAAACGTGCCGTCCACCGCTCGGCGCGCTCCGCATTGCTCCTTGCGAGCGCGATTTCATTGACCGCCGCGAGATCCAGAGAAAGGATTTGTGCCCCGGGTTTGATTTCGTGGACCGGCGGAAAAATAGCCAAGAATAGCGCCACGAGCCACTTCATAGATTTTGACATCCTAGGGACGCGTCGTTAGCGTTTCAAGCGATATGTCGAGCCTCACTGATTCAATCGAGTTGTTCAAAAGCGGCGGCTCAATCATGATCCCGCTCCTGATTTGTTCGCTCGTCATCTGGGCGGTTATCTTCGAGCGCCTCTGGCGTTTCCGAAGTTTGGGCGATGCTCTGCACCGTTTTCATCTGGAAGCGGTCAACTCTTTACTCAGAGGCGAAGACGAAAGTTTTCGCTCGTTGTGCACTCGCTTTCCGGATCTACCGACGGCGAATCTCATGTTAACCGCGATGGAACGGTTGGGTGCGAAAGACGAGCGGTTGCGTGCTCGCTGGGTGGAGGCCGTCGAGCGGCGTCGGCAACTGATCAATCAGGATCTTCGGCGTGGCCTCTGGATTCTCGGCACGATTGGAAGCGCTGCGCCGTTCATCGGGCTCTTCGGCACGGTCGTCGGAATCTTGAAGTCGTTTAAGCAGATCGCGGAAACCGGCGCGGGCGGCTTCGCGGTGGTTGCTTCGGGAATTTCCGAGGCGCTGATCGCGACGGCCGCGGGAATTATGGTCGCGGTGATCGCCGTTATGGCCTACAACGCGTTTCAAACTCGCTGGGGCGGCATCGTCCTGACCATCCGCCTGCAAACGGAAGAGCTCGTGGAAATTCTGCGCACCAAGCAGGCCGACGATGGCGCTGAGTAACGGCACTTCGTCCGCTTCCCACGACGGCCTCGCCGATGAGAACGCGCCGATCATGGCGGAGATCAACATCACTCCGCTGACGGATATCTTTCTCGTGCTCCTGATCATCTTCATGGTCACGAGTTCCGTGATGTCGCAGATGGGAGTTCAGGTGCAGCTGCCGCAGGCGAGTCAAAAAACTTCGGAGGCGCAGCCGGACGGCGTGATCGTGAGCCTGCTGCCGGACGGCCACCTGCAAGTGAACGGCGATGCCGTGGATTCCGCGAATCCCTCCGCATTCCAGAGCATGCTTAAGGCCGCCTTCGCGAAAAGTTCAAACCGCCTGGTGGTTCTGGAAGGCGATCAGAAGGCATTCCTCGGTTCCGCCGTCCAAGTCATGGATGAAGCGCGTAAAGCCGGCGCGGAACGGTTCGCGATCGCAACGGCGGGTGAAGCCGCGCCCGTTCCGCGTTAAAGATTTCTCCAAGCCCAGGCGCAGATCGCCACGAAGCCGATCATGCCCGCGAACGTGGCGTAAGCTTCGAACGCTTTGTTCATGGCGGCGAGCGGCCAATCGAAAACATGGTGAGACGGCTCGGGGTTGACGGTTTCAAGTTTTTCCGTCGTGGCGGCGCTGAATCCCGGAAAAAATCGCGGCACCAACCCGCAATAGCTGACGTAGGGTTCGCCGAAGAGCGCCCGCAATTTGATCTCCTCGTCCAGAATGATGAAGTGATAAATGACTGCGAACGCGACGGTTACCAAGGCAAGCAGCCAGAGATTGCCGATCGCCCAAACGGTTCCAACCGCCATCAGATAAGTTCCGAGATAGAGGGGATTTCGAACCCAGGCGTAAGGTCCGCCCACCGCGACCCGGGAATCCTTCCGCAGAAAGCCGCTGGCCCAGTATCGAATCGAAGCTCCCGCGAAGCACAGTAAGACTCCGAGCGCGTTCGGATACTGCCGTGAGCAAAGTCCAAGCAGGATGACGAAGGCCCACGCCAACCCGATCCGAGTTTTGCCGCGAATCAGCGAACGAAAATGGTAGTCCATCTGTCCTAAGTTATAAAGGTCCCGTATCAGAAGTAAAGCGCGAGCTCAGCGGTGCCGTAGGGCGCGATGAGCGCGTTACGGCCGCGGGTCGGCCAGTAGTAGTTGACGGTAACTTCGCCGGGGAGCGGAAATTCTTTTTTCAGGAACGAAGGAATCGAGCTGATCGTCATCCCGACCTGAACGGTCTCGGCGTACTTGTCCGTCAGTTCGGAGAGGTAAGTGTAGTCTTTGTTCCGATTGCCGGAGTAACGGTCCTGAGTTTTCCAGAACCATTCGTAACCGCAGTCGAGCGAGAATGCGTCGCTGACCTTGAACAAGGCACCGGCCGTGATCCACGCCTTTTCGCCCAGTCTCATTTCGATCCGCTCGTCGCTGATGGTGGCGGGGAAAACGTCGCTCGGGTTCTCGCGCACGCGCTTGATCCGGCTTGCCGGGATCGCATGGGTGTAGTGGAGCCCTTGCGACAACATGAGCCGAGAAGTGGGCAGGTAATTGAAGAGGTGAGCGAATCCGATATCCCAAGCCCCTTGGCCGTTATGCACTTCGGTAATTTCTCTGGGGAGACTGAGCTTGCCGGTAGGCACGGTCGTTCCGAACTGAACCGAATGAATGAATCGGCGCGAGCTCATGTAATTATATCGTCCACCGAGGACCATATCGCCCATGCCGTTGGTGACATGATCTTCGAAGCGGGAATAGCCCCGCTCCTTGAGGACCTGTTGAAATGTTTCACTGTCGGCGGAGCTGATAAACGCGAGGTAGGCGTCAAGCGCCGTATTGAGGCCGCGAGTCCCGAGGGCCGCCCGGATATCCGCCGCCGTATTCATTCCCGTCAGTGAGTGAGTGACGTTCACTTGAGTACGGAGATAAGGGATCCCGAAACCGATGCTCAGGTTGTCGGTAATCCCGTGCTGAATGGAAATTTGGTATTGCTGGCGCTTGGCTACGGCATCGGTTCCCAGGTGGCCTCGCGTCAGGGCCTCTCCCAAGAGAGGTTTTGACTGATCATGGGTAACGCCATGAGTGGCGGAATGCCTCTGGGAGGAGTCGTACCGATAACCCGTCCCGTTCAGCGCGCTGACCAGGGCGCCCATCCGGCTGTCAAAACTTGATAAGGCCTGTGAGTTGAGGTCAAACTGATAGGCCGCCGTCAGCGACTCGGCACTGCCGCTGTTATTGTAGGTCTGCGAGACATTTCCGGATCGGCCATACGTCACACCCAAGCGAGAGCGACCGACCGGAAGTACGCGCGCATCTTCGGCCGCATGAAGAATCGGAACCGCTAAGTAACAAGCGATCGCAGCGATTCCTAAAATCAGATTTCGGGTTTGTTCCCACCCCAGAGTCATCCACCATCCCCTTGCCGTTTGACGAGACTAGCAATTGTTATGCCTATGTGTATCAATTTCGAACTCCTGTAACACGTGCCGGACCGGATTCGCGTGCTCACGGAAAAACGCCTGTTTTGACGGTTTAAGCTCCACTTTGGATCCTCGCTTATGCTATCTATCCTAACGCAATGAGTCGTGATCTATTTTTCGGACGAGTCGCCAGCGCGTTCGTTTTTATTTCGATTGCGGGCGCACGGGCAGGGGCTCTCGATGAGCCTCGCTACAATCTTTCGGTGGATCGCTCCGAAGCCCGCAATTCGTTGAGTGAAATTCTTGAAAATCTGCAGATTCGAAAAGATCGAGGCATCACGCTGAATTCGGACGAGCTTCGAGGCTGGTCCAACGACACTTTGAAGCTCCTTCGCACTTATCGGGACCATGGAAACGCCGACCTCACGATTCGAAACGCCCCTTTTCCGGGACTTCTCGTCGCGACTGTAGTTCCGGCGCTTTATCCCGTCACTTACGACTCCACTTATGAGAGCGAGTTCGAGATCACCGTTAGACAGCTCGATTCAGAGCGAATTTTCGACGCCTTCATGAGCGGTGTCGTGGCCGATCGGATCCCCGATGGCATGCCGGACGACATCACGCGCGCCGCAAAGCAAATCGGCAAATGTTTGGCCGCGAAAGCCGTCAAGGCCAAGGCTCCCACGTGCGAATTGGATCGATCGGGCCGCGTGATCAAGCACGGCAAACTCGAACTGCTCTGGGCGAAGATCGATTGCGCGATTCATTTTAACTCCGTCAAAGGTTGCAAAGTTCGGCGTACGCTTTTCGACGTTGCCCAGCCGCTCATCGAGAAAGCCAAGAGCGACCCCGCGATCAATCTTCGCGCGATCATCGAGCGCGAATTCAACCAGGCGTTCCCGGAAAATTTTCGCAAGGAGTTCCTGATCGACCTCGGTCAACGCGCCGGCTCATACGCGGATCTCGTGGTTCAGAAGTTCAAAGGTTCTAAAGGCGAGTTCTGGAACGCCGACGCGCCTTTAGTCGAAGGCTATGACCGCGATAAAAATCTGGTTCGTACCTCGGGTTTCGGCAAGGGAATTTCGTCCGATGTTTCGATGGCGGCGCTGCTCCTGAATGACTCCGACCCGCATCCGGATCAAAAAATGAGGGGCAAGGCCGCCGCGCTGTTTTACGCGGCCGCGAATCGCCTGCTCGTGATGACCGGCGGTGACGAAGCCGCTTACGACCACAAGCTTCGTCAGTTTCAGCTGGCGGAAGGGGATCAGTTCGACCCGACCGCACCCAAGCGCGCGCCCAAATTCTATACCACGCCATTCGGCGGCTGGTCGCTCGACATGACTCGTAACGGACCGGCGTTCCAGACGTGGAACTGGGTCGAATACGATCCCAGGCCGCCGACCAGTCCGCTCCGATTGTTCCCCGAAATTTTCGAATTGAAGGGCCGCGGCATCGCTCGCCCCGTGCGGAATGATTCTCAGATCCAATCACTTGGGGACTTGTCCGAACTGCTGCGAGGGCTAAGTACGTTTCTCAAGCTCACGCGCACCGACGGAGTCTTCGGGCCGTACTTCGGAAAAACCGAAGACATGGCGGAGCTTTTCCGGCCCACCAGTCCGATCGTATTTCCAAAAACGGGACGTTTGCTCGGATCGGCATCATCCAAGGCATCGCGAAGAATCTCGTGCTCGATCAGTTCGGACATATGGAACTCGCGGGTGCTCATGTGGTTTTTCACGATCGCGTGGCCTTCGCGGATCGAGGGACCGGGCGTTCGGCATTGCCGGCGTCGACTCGCAACGTTTCGAAACTCCTCGTCGCCGCGTCTGATCTGATGGAAGCGATTCACGGGGACACGGATTTCCCAGCGGAAGCCGCCGGTCTCGAGGCGGCGCTTGGAAACGCCGCGCAGGTCGGAATCTTCACGCTGGGCGCGCAAGGGCAGGACACTCGGGGCCTGTTTGCAGAAACCATGGGCGGCCAGGCGGATGCGAAGCGCCTTCTCGAAAGCCAGGTCAGCGGCATGCGGGCTCTTTCGAGAGTTTACGGTGCGGTGGGTATTCCCGCCTTGCTCGTGCGCATCGAATTGGGATGGAAGGGCTTTGATGCATTCTGGGTAGGAAAAGGTGCAGGGATTTCGATGCCGGTGCCGGACGCCGGTCACCCTCGAGAGAGTGCGGAGTTGAGCCCCGCGCTTCTCTGGTCGGTTCTTAATCTTTGGGAAGACACGCAAAAGGACATCCGGCCCGTATTGGCCGCGCAACTGGACTGGGAGAAATGGGATATTCGGATGGACGCTCTGCGAAAGCTTCTTTTGAACCAGCTCTCGTCCGCCAAAGGACCGGAGAAGGTCAAAGTCACGGGCATCTCCAATTGAGAATCCTATAGATTTCGACTAGGTTGGAAAACCTTCTATGGCAAAAATCGCAGCCCAACAAAAAAAACCAGTTCCAAAATTCCGCCCAAACACGGCGACCGTGGCGAAGGTGAAAGCAAAAAAAACGCCCGCCCCCAACGGCCACACGAACGGCAACGGGCGAGTGCTTGATACCGCTCCCGCCCGCGGTAAGTCCCTGAGCTCCGATACCGTGAAGTTCAAGCTCCCCGAGAAGCTCCTCATCCAAATTCATGAAGAGATGCTCGCCGCGCGTCTGCTCGAAGAGCGTCTCATCCGGATGTATAAAAAGAACGACGGATACTTTTGGCTAGGCGGACCCGGCGAGGAAGCGTTCCAGATCCCGATGGCTCATCACGTAAAGAAGGGTCAGGGGCTCGATCACGACTTCTTCCATTTTCACTATCGCGCGACTCCGACGCTTCTCACGATGGGCATGGACCCCATGGATATGATGCGCCAAATGAAGAACACGGCGACGGATCCGTTTTCCGGCGGCCGAAATTTCGTCGCTCACGCTTCGGTTCGCAAGTGGAACGTCGCTCCGATCACCTCGACCATCGAGACGCAGTATCTCACTTCGATCGGAACGGGCATCGCGCATCGTCGACACGGCGGTGAAGGCATCTCGATTGTCACCGGTGGCGATGCGGGAACGGCTGAAGGTGATTTCGCTTCGTGCCTCGTTTGGGCTTCCCGTCCCGGCAAGGAGCTTCCGCTTTTCATCGTGGTGACGAACAACCACTGGGGGATTTCCACTCCCGAGGCCACGCAGCACGGCGACAAGCTAATATCGGCTCGGGGCAAAGCGTTCGGAATCAAGAGCTGCACGATCAACGGCAATGACGTCGAGGAGAGTTATCTTCAACTCAAGGAAGCCATGGAATACGTCCGCACCGAGCGGAAACCCTTTCTGATGGAAGCCTATGTTTCGCGCCTTTACGGCCATAGCTCGGCGACGGGCGCCAACTTCATCAGCAACGAAGAAGACCCGCTCGTGAAGTTCGAGCAGCGGCTGGAAAAAGCCGGAGTGGTATCACGCGCGAAGATGGATGAGCTCCGTGAAAAATACACGCAAGCGTTCTTGGAAATGTCGCGCAAGGTGATCGAAGAGCCGATGCCCGATCCGTCGACAATCTACGACCATACCTACCAGGGTCAAAAGGGGAGGTACTGGTAATGGCACACATGGCACAGGCCATTCGGATGGCGCTCCACTACGGTGAAGCGCACCTCGGTTTAAAAGATATTTTCGGCGAAGATGTCGGTCCGCCGCTCGGGGGCGTTTTCACCGCGACCCAGGGACTCGAAACAACCTGGAACACGCCGCTTGACGAGCGCGGAATCATTGGCGCCGCCATGGGCCTCGCGCTCGCCGGCGACCGCTGCGTGGCGGAGATTCAGTTCTGCGATTACATTTACAACACGATCGATCTTCTGAAGCTCGCCGGCAATCAAAGCTGGGCTTCCAACGGTGACTGGAACGTGCCGATGACCGTGATGACTCCGGTCGGGAGCGGCATCCGCGGCTCGATTTATCACTCGCATAGTTTCGACGCGACGATGACGCACATTCCGGGCTGGAAGATCGTCATGCCGTCGAATCCGCTCGATGCTTACGGACTGATGCTCGCGTGCCTCAAGGATCCGAATCCGACCATGTTCTTGAAGCCGAAAGCGCTCCTGCGCGTCCGCGGCACCGAACAAATTCCGGGCGAGCCGGAGCTTACGCCGGAAGGCCAGAAGCAGCTCAGCGAAATGATCGATCAACCCGTGCGCGGCGACTTCTCGAAGTGGAAACCAAAGTGGCCGAAGGGCCTCACTGATTATACCGTGGAGATCGGCAAAGCCCGCACCGTGCGCCGGGGCGAGCACGTCACGGTTGTTTCCTACGGCCGCACGCTCCCGCTCGCCGCGCAAGCCGCGGAAATGCTCGCAGGTGAGGGGATCTCGGCCGAGATCATCGATCTTCGCACGCTCTGGCCTTACGACTGGGAAGCGATTCGCGAATCGATTTCGCGCACGCGGCGTTTCGTCACGATCAACGAGGACACCGAAGTCACGAACTTCGGCGAGCACCTGATTCGCCGAGTGGTGGAAGAATGCTTCTATGATCTCGAAGCTCGGCCGCGGCTCCTTGCCGGAGCCTTCATCCCTGGCGTGGGATTGGCTGACGCACTCGAGATGGCGTCTGTCCCGCAGCTTCCGGAGATCATGAATCTGATTCGGGAAGTCGCGCTAGAGCGGGCTTAGTCGCTTTTTCTAGACGAGGGGTCCACGGTCCGTCACACTGAGGCGTGTCCTGGCGCAAATGCACAAGCTGCAAAAAAGACGTCGCGTTCAAAGCGCTCTACTGGATTTGCAATGTGTCCACCTGCACGCGAAAGCGCACCGGCCTGGTTTTTTGCACCGTTGCCTGTTGGGACGCCCACGTTCCCGTCGCCCGCCACAAAGAGTCCTGGGCGATTGAAATGCGCGCGCCGTCAAAGACGGAGTGGGATCAGGTGCTCGCCGGTGACCGGGAAGATCCGACTTTTCCGAAGCGAGAGAAGGAAAAGGTCGAAGAGCCCGAAGTCGCGATTAAACGGGATGCTTCGGGCGATGTGCCGCGCGTGATTCTACGTAGAACTCGTTAGACCGAGCCTTCAGCGTGCGCGAGCACGCGCCAGGCTTCGCCCGCGTCCTTGAAATCGACCCAGACTTTGACGCCATGACTGAAGGCCAGCATGGGGTAGACCCCGCCGGCATCGTCGGACGTGGTCCAGGCCCGGATTCCCGAGTCCGCCAGGACGGAGCGGACGATCTCGGCTTCCGCGCGACTTTTGAACGTTTCTAGGCAGATTTGGGCAACCACCCCACTAGTTTATCAAAAGACTTCCTCCATGGTTTCAATGCAATGCGTCATAAATGACTTTGGGGGATTCCCATCCAATTTCCTAACGCGTACAATAGTTTAGACGGGGGGGGCTTTTTCATGAAATCAGCTTGGGCGTTACTCGCGCTCATTGTGTCTCCGGTGAGTGCGCTCGCGGGTCCGGCCGAAACCCTCGCCAGTCGCTTCAACCAGACTCTCCCGACGGAGTTCAATCAGCTTCAAGCTCAAGGATTCGCGACGACGCTGACGAGTTGTCTGGCGCCAGCGATCGGAAACATGATTTCGAACGTGGCGGATTCGTGCGAGCGCGTGACGCTTGAAACGAAATGCACGGAATTCGACTTACCCGAGCAGGATCCCGATATGGCCTGCGAAGCCCTGATCTCGGGGGGAAAGCTGAACGACCGTTACATCAAGTCGCTCAGTAAACAGCAGACCGATATCGCGTGTTCCCTGAAGTGTCGGAATGCGAAGCTGAAACTCGTGGCCTCCGAAGTGAAGTGTCTGGGCGATCAGTCGAGCATCCTCGCGCAGCAAATCGGTTCGGTTCAGCAAAGCTTTCTCACCAACATCAACGGTTATCGAACGAAGATGCAAGAAGCGACCGCCATTGAGCGGGAGCGGATGACTCAGATTGGAAAAACGAAAGAGCTTTTGGAGGGCAAGGGCGCGGCGCAACCCGGGCTGCTCGTGATGCAGGCGAAACTGACGGCGAAACTCGCCGAGATGAAGCAGCAGATCAACGGGGGTCAATCCGGACTTCGCGCGCAGCTCAAGCAAATCACGGAGCGAAAAAGATTTTTCAAAGAGCAGGTCGCGTCTGCGAAAATGGCTCGCGCCGTGGAGTGTTTTTCCAAAGATCAGAAGATGGGGTCGTTCAAATGCAGTCCGAACGGCCCGCTTGTTTCCGCGCTCGATTACATCCTCTGTCGTTATCAGCAGGAGCAAGGAGTCGGGGCTCGCGGAATGGTTTCCACGAACAAAGACATCCTGGCTCAAGCCAAAAGCAAGCGTGACGAACTCGATAACTTCCTGAAGCGCATGCTTCAGACCGCGCCGAAAACTCCGAATTCTTCGACCAATCCTCAGGACGCGGTTCAGAACGCGGAAGCCTCTTACGGTACGGTCCGCACTCCGAAGGAAATGAAGGATCGTTTTCTCGCCCAGCTCGCCACGCGCTACGATACGCGGGAACTCAATATTTCGAAGTTCACGATGTCGGTGATCCAGAGCTGCTATGAAGAGCATGCCGGCACGATCGAAAAACAGGTCGGCGAAGCCAGCAGTCAACTCGGCCTCACTCGGCAGGGCATCATCGATAGCGAACTGGCCGTCAATTCGGTGATCGATACGGCGATGACCGACTACGCGCAGATTTACACCGAAGCGGCCCGCGCGCTCACCGGCGTTGATCGCCCGGTCAGCGTGGAACTCTATCGAAACGCCAAGCCCGAAGTGCAGCTCGGATTCCTCACCGCCATGGAAAAAAATATGGAAGCCGCGCTGCGCGGAACACCGGGCGTTCGAGTCGCCGGATTCGAAAACGCCATGACTTCGGACTTTAAGTCGATCCTCGTCTCCGGGGCGAATCCCGCTTTGAACATCAACGTGGATTGCCAGGGCATCAACCAGTGCGTCACCAAGTTGAACAACTTGGATACGAATCTTAAAACTGAAGTGACGAAGATCCAAGAGGCCAAGACCAAGTTCGTCAATCAGGCGAACGCCAATATTTCGAGCTTCGCGCAGTCGATCGCGCAAAACCTGCAACAGCAGGCGGGCAAGCTGAAGGGCAAGGTGGACGCCTTGAACGCCGCGCTTTCATCGGTCGGCGCGGATCCGTCGCTGAAGTTCGACGATGTCGAGGGCGAAGAGCTGGAGGGCGACGAGAGCCTGGGCGGACTTTTCAAAACTCCGAAGAGCGCGCTGAACTTCATCGGTTCCAAGATGAATCCGAAGATGATGAACGTCACCGGTGCGGCGTTCACGACGGTCGGAGCATCCATAAAAACCACGCAGACGGAACTCGCGCAAAAACTTGGGCGCCTTTCCGTTCAGAAAAATGACTTGGCCGCGAAGTCACGGTCTTGTTTGTCGGCGGAGCAGGCCAAAGCCGAAGCGGCGTACCAAACTGCGCTCAACGAACTTGAGGCTTTGAGCTGCCATGAAATCGTCAAGAATTGCGGTTTCGGTGAGAGTCGATCCCAGATCGATAGCTTAATCGCGGCGATCAATAACTTCGGCTCCATCGGCGGCGAGGGCTTGGAGTCCGAAGGCGTGATGAATGGGCTGGAGGACGGCATTTCGACCGCTTGCGGCGAATCGAGCGTGGTGATTCCTTTATGTCAAACCAAGGTCGCGGAAACCTATGGGGGAGCGGCTCCGGCAGATCCGGGAGTCTGCCAATCCAAGCCAACGCCGGACCAAGGGGCCTGCAACGGCCAAAAAGCGGAATTCTACAAGTTCTCCGCTGCCTTGACGACTTGCAACACTGAACGTTTGACCGCCGCCGGTAAATGCCGAGCCAAGTTCACCAGTATGAAGGGAAAGGCGACGGCCTTTGGCAGGAGCATGCAGCATCGCAATCCGTTCGAATCCGGAGACGACGACTCGGATACGGGCGAGTGATAGAGCTAGGTTCATGACACCGGTTCAGCTCTCATTTCTCAAGATGCACGGCCTGGGCAATGACTTCGTCATCATCGACGGTTTCGCGAACCCCGCGCCTCAGATCACCCCGGAGCTTGCGCGCAAGATCGGCGATCGTCGGTTCGGCGTCGGCTTCGATCAGTTGCTCATTGTTGGACTGCCGCGCAGTGCGGGAGCGGAGCGCGGGGATGCGCGCATGGATATTCTCAATTCCGACGGGTCGACCGCGGAGATGTGCGGCAACGGCATTCGCGCCGTCGCGCTTTTCCTCACCCGCCACAGCCCGCTTCGGGGCAAAACTCGTTACACGATCGAGACGCTCGACGGACTTAAATCAGTTTCGATCTCGATGACTCCCGACGGCGAACAGGTGACAGTGGACATGGGAGAGCCGTGGGTCGCGGACAAGGCTTCGGGAGACGGCGAGACGCTCGAGATCGAAGGACGCCGATTCCGATTTCATGAGATCACGACGGGTAACCCTCATGCCGTATTTTTCGTCGGCTCCCGGAAGGAACTCGAAACGCTCGCGCTCGAAACTCTCGGGCCTAAAATTGAGACCCATCCGCGCTTTCCACGCAAGACCAACGTCGAGTTCGTGTTCGTCGAGAGCCCCTCGTCGATTCACGTGAGAGTTTGGGAGCGAGGAGCGGGCATCACCTTGGCTTGCGGAACTGGGGCTTGCGCGTCGGCCACCGCGGCGCTCGTCAGCGGGCGCGCGCAAGGCGAGCTGACGGTCCACTTGCCCGGAGGTAAGCTTTGGATCAGCTGGGCAGGCGCCGGCCATTCACTTTTGATGAGAGGTCCTGCGACCGAAGTGTTTCGCGGGGAAATGATTCTCTGATGGGCGCTGTTCCGCGACTTCCCGCGTTCGCCAGGCTTGTTGGCTCAGTGATCCACGTTTGATAAGGGATTGATGTAGAGGCGGAACGTCTTGTCGCGATGGCGGCGAATCGCGTAAACGCCGCTTTCGCGCTCAGTTCGGAGCTTTTCGTAAAATCCCGGGTCGACTTCCGCAATTTCAAATACGCTTTTGCCCTCGTATTTCCCGAAATCGATGATGACGAGAGTTTCATCAATCACCCCGGTCACCGGGCTGCCGTTTGGAGAGCTCATGAAGCGAAGTGTAACTAGCCGGTAATGAGAGTCAATCAACTCGGATCGCCTCGAGATAAATCTCAGGGCGCAGTGCATCACCCATGCTTGTGTCAAAGCCTTCTGATATACGAATGGCATGTGCGGAGTCGTGGGACTTATCGGTGCCCCAGAAGCCGCTCGTGAAGCGTTCTTGGCGCTCACGACATTGCAGCATCGCGGCCAGGATGCTGCCGGTATTCTTACTTACGAAAAAAGCGGATTTCACCGGGTTAAAAACCTCGGTCTCGTTGACGCGGTTTTTTCCCGCGAAAACATGTCGAGTTTGATCGGCAATCTGGCGCTCGGTCATGCCCGCTACAGCACTGTTGGCAAAGGCGATCTCGTCGACGTGCAGCCGTTCATGTTGAGCTATCCGTTCGGACTGGGGATGGTTCACAACGGAAACATCATCAACACGGCGGAACTCTCGCATGAGCTTCGCACCAAATCTCAGCGCCATCTTCTCACGCAATCCGATACGGAAATCGTTTTGAATCTCTTTGCGGAAGGCCTTGCGGAGGTGACCAAGGCGGACGGCAAGCTCGACTTTGACCGCGTCTGCGCCGCCGTTAGCCGCGTTTACGCTAAAACCGTCGGCAGCTATTCGATCATTGCGATGATCGCCGATCACGGGATCGTGGCGTTCCGCGATCCCCATGGAATACGGCCCCTGATCTGGGGCAAGCGGACCGAAAAACGAGCCGATCCGGGGTCCCCGCCGACTTGCCTGCCCACCGGCGAGTCTCACATCTTCGCGTCGGAGTCCGTGGCGCTTTCGTTTCTCGGCTATGACGAAGTTCGCAACGTTGCGCCCGGCGAAGTCGTTTTCATCGACCTCGACGGCGTCGTGAACACGCGCGTGCTTTCCGCCCGCGAACCCCGGCACTGCATGTTCGAATGGGTTTACTTTTCGTCGCCGGAGTCGGTGATCGATGACGTGCCGGTTTACGGCGCGCGCATCGCGCTCGGAAAATCACTCGCGAATCTCGTGAAGCCACGGATCGCGGACGGTTCGATCAAGCCCGACGTCGTAGTGCCGGTGCCCGAAACTTCGCGGATTGCGGCGATCGCGCTCGCAGAAGAGATCGGCGTGCCTTACCGCGAACTCCTGATCAAGAATCGTTACATCAAGCGCACGTTCATTTTGGATTCGCAGGACAAGCGCGAAAGCGCGGTCAATCTCAAGCTTTCGCCCGTCCGCTCGGAGATGGCCGGGAAACGCGTGCTCCTCGTCGACGATTCGATCGTGCGCGGAACCACTTCAAAAAAGATCATCGAGCTCGTGCGGCGCGCGGGCGCCAAGGCGGTCTACGTCGTGTCCACTTGTCCGCCGATTCAGCATCCGTGCTTTTACGGGATTGATTTTCCGAATTCCAAAGAACTGATCGCCTTCGGCCGAGACACGGCCGCGATTGAAAAGGAACTCGGCGCCGACGCCATCATCTATCAGGACCTTCCGGGCATCGTGAACGCGGTCGCGTCGGGCGGGCAGAAGCCCTGCATGGCGTGTCTCGACGGAAAGTATCCCACGGAGGTTAAGTCGGGTCGTGAGTTCGGCGAAGCGCGAGAACGTGACCGAGGAAAGGCGAAGGCCCCGTCATGACGCCCGTCGCGATTCCCACGCTGTATCGCGGTTCCGTGAAAGACGTACTCGGACCCGTCCAGGTTTCCCAGGCGGCCGGTCAGTCCTCATACGCTGCGATCGTCTTCAAATACACGGACGCCTATTCCGTTTTCGATTGGGGCCGCATGCCCGATGCGTTGCCCGGCAAAGGCGCCGCGCTGGCGACGCTGGCGGCGCATTGGTTTGAAAAAATCGAGTCTCCCGAAACGTGGAAGGAATTTTCAAAATCCCCGGAAGCCCTGAGGCTTCGCAAATCCAATCGCTTCGGCTCAGAACTCATCGAGGCGGGTGAAGTCTTGCAGCGCGAGGGCCTCCGCACGCATTACCTGGGAGTGGCCGACCAACCGGGCGCATCCGGGCTCGATGGTCGCAGGCTCGCGGACTCAGACCAGCCGGCGAGTCATCTGATCGCGCGTCAAGTGTCCGTCATTCCGCCGCGTTTCCACGCGGTGCTCGGTAAACAGCTGCCGGATTATTCCGAGACTCGTGCGTCTTCACTTCCTCGGCTCATTCCGCTTGAGGTCGTCTTTCGCTATTCGTTTCCGCCGGGTAGCTCGATATTGGAGCGGGTGGAGCGCATTCCGCATTATCTCGAATCGATCGGTTATCCAGGGGCTTCGGTTTTCGAAGGCGCCACGCTGGATCTTCCGATCGTCGAACTGTTCACGAAACTTGAACCGAGTGATCGGCCGGTATCGCTTTCCGAAGGCCTCTCCATCTCCGGTTTGTCCGCCAGGCAGCTGGAGCAGATGCTCCACAAAACCATTTGGGCTGCCGCCTGGCTCAAGCATGAGCTGGCACGCGTCGGGCTTGAGCTCGCGGATGGAAAATTCGAATGGGGTCTTGCGGAAGACGGCAGTTGTTTTCTCGTCGACGCGATCGGTCCCGACGAGCTCCGGATTCTCAAGGATGGAGTTCAACTGTCGAAGGAGTTCCTGCGTTCGCATTATCGCTCTACCGCCTGGTTCGCCGCCGTCAATCAGGCGAAGGTCCGGGCGAGCGCCGAAGGCCAGGCGGAGTGGAAAAAGCTCGTGGCTGAAGGGCCGCCCGCATTGCCCCCGGAATACCGTGAGGTCGCGACCCAGCTCTACCCGACGCTGACGAACGCCTTGAGCGGCGAGCGCTGGTTCAAGAATGCCTGGGAACTTCCGGAGCTCTTGGGGAAAATGCGAAGGCTCGGGTCGGAGAGCGCGAAATGAAGCTCTCGTCCGATCGAAAAGTCGCCTTAGTCATCGGATCCGGAGGCCGGGAGCACGCGCTTGCCTGGAAACTCGCCTCGTCGCCACGGGTCGCGCGCGTCATCGTCGCCCCCGGTAATGACGGTATGCCTTCCGAGTGGGAACGGTGGCCGGTCGATCTGTCCAAGGGCGGACCCAGTTTCGAAGACCTCGCCCGACGCGCGCGGGAGGCTCAAGTTTCACTCACGGTGATCGGTCCCGATGACCCGCTGGCCGCGGGAATCGCGGACGTGTTTTCCGCCGCCGGGCTCACGGTCTTTGGGCCTTCCGCATCGGCGGCCCGCATTGAAGCCAGCAAAGCCTTCGCTAAAGACGTGATGAACGAGGCCAAGGTGCCGACCGCACGTTACGAAGTCTTCAAAAGTGCCGCGGAAGCCCGGCGATTCTTGAAGGCCGAGTGGAAGCCGCCGGGTTGGGTCATCAAGGCGGACGGCCTCGCGCTCGGCAAAGGTGTCCGCGTTTGCGGTGAGCTCGCTGAAGCGCTGCTCGCGACTGACGAACTCATCGGCGTGTCTGGACGAATTCTTGTGGAAGAAAGGCTTTCCGGCGCGGAGTCTTCGTGGATGGCGTTTTGCGACGGGATTCACGCGTCGCTATTCGCCCCCGCGCGCGATCACAAGCGGCTACTCGACCGTGACATCGGGCCCAATACGGGCGGAATGGGCGCTTATTCGCCGCTCGCGGATCTTTCCGACGATTTCGCCGAACGCGTCCGTACGGAAGTTTTTCTGCCGACGTTGCGCGAGATGAAACGAAGAGGCGCGGAGTTCCGCGGCATGCTTTACGCCGGACTCATGATCGAGCGGACCGAATCGCCGAATCGCCGCTTTCATGTTCTCGAATTTAACGCGCGTTTCGGGGATCCCGAAGCCCAAGTGCTGCTTGCGCGCATGACGGGTGATCTTTACGACTGGTGCGAACGGTCCGCGCAAGGCGATCTGATCGCGATGCCCGAACGGGTGCCGATGAAGCCCGATGCGGCGCTGATCATCGTCGGCGCGGCCGACGGCTACCCGGACAATCCTAAAGCCGGCGCGCGTTTGACGGGGCTTGATCGAGCTTTGCAAAACTCACAAACTGAACGCGCCGGTTCGGTCGCGGTGCCGGCCTACTTCACGGCCGGAGTCCGGCGTGAAGAGTCCGGCCTTACGGTCTCGGGCGGCCGGGTTTTCGGCGCCATGGGGATAGGGCCGCAACTCGTGGACGCGCGCGCGATGGCTTATGAGCGCCTGGAAGCCGCTCGTTTTGAAGGCATGAAGTCCCGCACGGACATCGGTCAACCGAGGGAGGTCACGCGAGTATGACGGAGCCTCGGGTGCCGGTTGTAGTCCTTGCTTCAGGCCGCGGCAGCGGATTCGCCGCTCTGGCTCGCGCGGCGAAGGCCGGTAAAATTCCGGCCGAGATCCGCGCGCTCGTTTGCGATAAACCGAACGCTCCGGTCCTGGCGCTCGCACGGGAAGCGGGCATAGAAGCGATTCTTGTTCCCGTCCCGCAGGGCATGCCGCGCGAGAAGCACGACGAAGCGGTGCTCGCGGCGATCAAAAAGTTCGATCCGCGTTGGCTCGTGATGGCGGGTTATATGCGTCTGGTAACCCGTAAGTTCTTCGCGCCGTTCGTCGATCCTCGCGGCTTCAACCGTGTGGTCAATATTCACCCTTCGTTACTGCCGGCTTTTCCGGGCGTGGATGGCTACGGACAGGCGTTTCGGTACGGCGCCAAAGTATCGGGTGCGACCGTGCATCTGGTGAGCGACGGGTTAGATGACGGACCGATCTGCGCTCAGGAATCTTTTTCGATTTTGGATTGCGTCAATGAGGAAGCGGTCGCCGTACGCGGTTTGCCAGTCGAACATCGCCTTTACCCGGAGGCGCTCGCCTGGCTGTTGACGGAGCGGTTCACGGTCGAAAAAAACGTGGAAGGGAGGCTTTGTGTTCGCCCGAATTGAAGTCGCCATGCGACCGGAGTTCGCGGATCCCGCCGCACAAGCGCTCTTGCGACGACTGGAAATCGCCGAACCGGAACTTCGTAAACAGGTTCGCTGGGCTCGGATGGTCGATGTCTACTGGCTCGACGTGGATCTCAATCGCGAAGAAGCGATTCACGCTTCGACCGAGATCTTCTGGGATCCCGTGCTGCAATGGATGTTCACGGGCAACTGGATTCCTTCGGCGAGCGGCAAACACGGCAACGTCCAGGATCTGATGGAGTTCGCCCCCAATCGTCCCGGCAAATTTTTCGGCATCGAGCGGCGCTTTCGCGGCGGGGTGACCGACAACGTCGGCCGCACGACGCTCGAGGCGTTCGAGATCGTGGTCGGCCGAAAGTTCCCGACCGGGCGAGCCGCGAGCGGAAGTCTATTATTGTTGGAAGGCGCGGAACTCGATGAGGACCGCCTGGCCATGATCGCCCGCGAAGTTCTTTGCAACGAGCTGATCGAAACGTGGAATCTTCTGCCCGAACTCGAGCTCAAAAAAAGCGACCGGTTCCACCAGGACCGAATCAAACGGGATCTCCCGCGTGTAAATCTGCGAGGATCCGACCGCGTCGATACCGTGAAGCTCGAAGGCCTCACGGACGACGAACTCGCCAAGATGAGCCGTTCCCGGCTTTGGGCCTTGTCCGTGGATGAGATGAAAGCCGCCCGCACGCATTTCGCGAGCCCCAAGGAACGGGAACGTCGCCGCGTCTACGGATTGACGGAACCGACGGACGTCGAAATGGAAGTGATCGCGCAGACTTGGTCGGAACACTGCAAGCATAAGATCTTCGCCGCCCACATCGATTACAAAGACTCTTCGACCGGCGAGGGCGTGGTTTCGGCGAAGATCCCGGCTAAGATCGACAGTCTCTTCAAGACCACGATCGTCGGCACGACGAAGGACCTTCCGCGACCCTGGCTCCTGTCGGTTTTTGACGACAACGCGGGAATCGTCGCGTTCGATGAGGAAGACGCCTTCTGCATCAAAGTCGAAACCCATAACAGTCCCTCGGCGCTCGATCCGTTCGGCGGTGCGCTTACGGGCATCGTCGGCGTGAATCGCGACATTCTCGGATGCGGCCTGGGCGCGCGGCCGATTTTCAATACGAACGTTTTCTGTCTCGCTTCGCCCGATTACGCCGAACCGCTGCCGGACCGGATTCTTCATCCGCGGCGCATTCTGGCCGGCGTTCGGCGGGGCGTGGAACACGGCGGCAATCAAAGCGGGATTCCGACGATCAACGGCGCGCTTTGCTTTGACGACCGTTATCTCGGCAAGCCTTTGATCTATTGCGGCACCGGCGGCTTTTTGCCGCGTACGATCGCGGGCCGTCCGTGCGAGGAAAAACGCGCGCTGCCCGGAGATCGCATCTGCATGGTCGGGGGCCGTATCGGCAAGGACGGCATTCACGGCGCGACGTTCTCGTCGCTTGCGATGGATGAGTCGTCGCCGGCGACGGCGGTACAGCTCGGTGATCCGATCACGCAAAAGCGCATGAGCGACTTTCTTTTGGAAGCCCGCGATCTCGGGCTTTACCGCGCGATCACGGATAACGGCGCGGGCGGACTTTCATCATCGGTCGGCGAAATGGCCCATCTCACGGGCGGTGCGCGGATCGACGTTTCGCTCGCGAAAACCAAGTATCCGGGCCTGAAGCCCTTTGAACTCGTCGTCAGCGAATCCCAGGAACGCATGACGGTGGCGGTGGCGCCGGATACGCTGGCAGCCTTTCTGGCGCTCGCGGAACGACGCGGAGTCGAAGTCAGTGATCTCGGATCATTCACCGAAACCGGCAGCTTTGACGTCTTTTACGGCGCTCGACCGGTGGCCTCGCTTTCGCTCGAGTTTCTCAACAAAGGCGCGCCGAAACTTGTAATTTCGGCGGACTGGAAAGGCCCGCCGGCACCGCCCCAATCGGGCGGTACGATCGACCCTAAAGCAGCGCTCCTCTCGCTCTTGTCTCGGCCGGGCATCGCGTCCAAGGAATGGCTCATCCGCCAGTATGATCACGAGGTCCAAGGCACCTCTGTCATCAAACCGCTTCACGCGGTCGGAATGCTTGCCGGTTCGCCCATGCCTTCGTTCAGTGGCCCGAACGACGGCGGCGTGGTGAAACCCAAGCCGACTTCGGTCGCGGGCATTGCGGTTGCTTGCGGACTCAATCCGAGGCTTTCGGATATCGATCCTTGGCTCATGGCCCAATCGGCGCTTGATGAATCCGTGCGAAACGCCCTTTGCATCGGCGCGGAATTCGGTCGGACCGAAGCGGTTTTTGCGCTGGTCGACAACTTTTGCTGGCCCGATCCGTTGACCGATACAAAACAAGCGGCGGCGCTCGTGCGCGCCTGTTTCGGAATGCGCGAAGCGGCGCTCACGCTCGGCCTTCCGCTGGTCTCGGGTAAAGACAGTATGAAGAACGATTACCGCGGCAAGGTCGCGGGCAAGGACGTTCACATCGCGGTCCCGCCGACTTTGCTCATGACGGCCGTCGCGCGCGTCGCGGACACTCGTCTGGCCCGAAGCGCGGATTTTAAAGCGGCCGGTGACACGATCTATCTGCTCGCACCGGCTCCCTTGGGACTCTGGGGTTCGGAGCTCGGCACGTTGCTCCACGAAACCCGCACCGCATTCCCGGTGGACGCGCGCGTGGGATTGCCCGCCTGGGATGCAGCGCTACGCACTTATCGTTGGCTCGGCGGCACCACCGGAAAATCTCAGCCCAAGTTGAAATCGCTCCATGATATTTCGGACGGTGGCCTGATGGTGGCGGTCGCGGAATCCCTTCTGGCACGCGGGTTCGGCGCGGTGATCGAACTCACGAACGGCGCCGAAGACTGGAACACGGCTTTCGGGGAAGGCTTTCACGGCTTCGTCGGAAGTTGCGCGGAAGCCGACGCGGCGATACTCGAAGCGGAATGGGCAGTGCAGGGCGTGGGCTTCAAGCGGATCGGATTGATCGAGCCGGCGAGTGATCAGGCGCAGCTCCTGGTCAAATCGAGCAACGTCGGATTCTCCGTGCCCGTGTCGCAGCTGCGGGCGGCTTGGAAGCGGGAAGGGTACTGGGAATGAGCATTTCATTATCCACTCCCGCCGGAAAACTCCGGGCCCTCGTGTTGACGGGCGACGGAATCAATTGCGAACGGGAAACCGGGCAGGCTCTGGTCGCGGCGGGATTTGACGTCGAAATTCGGCACCTCAACGATTTGATAGCGGAGCAGTTCTCGCTCGATCAGTTGCAGTCGAGGTATCCCGTGATGGCGATACCCGGTGGGTTTTCGTTCGGCGACGATCTGACGTCCGGCAAGGTGCTGGCGCTGAAGATTCAACATCGCCTGCAGTGGAACCTTCTGAAGTATTCGGAGCGCGGCGGACTTGTCATCGGAATCTGCAACGGCTTTCAGGCGTTGATCCGCCTCGGCGTTTTTGGCAAGGGCGTTTCCATTACGCACAACATCCATGGAAAGTTTTTCAACAGTTGGACAAAGGTCACGCCCTCCGGGAGCCGCTGCGTCTGGCTGAAGGGCGCGGGCGCGATGGATCTGCCGATTCGTCATGGTGAGGGCCGCATCGTGATCGCCGGTGACCGCCGCTCCGAAATCATTTCCAAACTAGATCGCCAAGGCATGATGTGTCTGCGCTACGACGTCGCCCACAACGGATCCGAGGAGCGACTCGCGGGACTTTGCGATGCTTCGGGGCGAATCTTCGGCCTGATGCCGCATCCGGAAGCGTTCATCCGCTGGACGGCGCATCCCGAGTGGACTTCGACGCCGAGTCGCGCGAGTTCGCCGGGGCAGGGACTGCAGCTTTTTGAAAATGCGTTTCAGGGGGCGACCCGTGGCTGAACGCCTCAAAATCCGGCGCGCGCTTTTCACCGCTGCCGACAAACGCGGTTTGGATCGGTTGGCGCAGTCGCTGGCGAAGTCCGGGACCGAAATCGTCGCGACCGGAAAAACCGCGCAGGCGATCGAAGCCGCCGGCGTCCGCGTCGTTCCGATTGAGCGCGTTTCGGGCAGCCCCGAAGCGTTTCAAGGCCGGATGAAGACCCTTTCGTTTCCCGTGTGCAGCGGCATTCTCTACCGGCGCGGCGACGCGAAGGACGAAGCGGATCTCGCAAATCTTGGCATTCAGCCGATCGACTGCGTCGTGGTTAATTTTTATCCTTTCGAAGAAGCGGCCGTGAAACCCGGCATCACCCGGGAAGCCTTGATCGAAGAGGTCGATATCGGCGGACCCACCCTCGTGCGTGCGGCAGCCAAGAACGCCCCGGACGTGCTCGTCCTGACGGATCCCGCGCAGTACGATCAGGTCATCGCGGAGATGGAAGCCGAAGGCAGCATCAGTCCGGAGCTTGCCAATCGCTGCGCCGAACAGGCCTGGCGAAAAATTCAGGCTTACGACGACGCGATCGCCGCGCGACTTGCGGGTGAGACTCTGGCCCTCCGCTACGGGGAAAATCCGCACCAAAAGGCATCGCTTGAGTTTGACCACTCCGGGCCGATCGAATGGGGCGCGCGTCTCACCGCAACCGAGCTGTCGTACAACAACATTTTGGATCTCTCGGCGGCCTACGCTTTGGCAAGCGATCTGGCTTCCGCCGATCTGAACGGCGCCCGGTCGACCGGCGTCGTGATCGTCAAACACAACAATCCCTGCGGCGTGGCTCAAGTGCCGGGGACTGACGACGCCGCGCAACTTCGTGCGCTTGAGCTGGCGTGGGCTGGCGATCCGGTCTCGGCTTTCGGCGGTGTACTGGTTTTCACGCGACGCCTGGGAGAACCGGCCTCGCGCTTTTTGGCTTCCCGCTTCGTCGAGTGCATCGCGGCCCCTGAGCTGACTCGAGCGTCGCTCACGATCGTCACGGAAAAACGAAAAAATCTGAAAGCTGTACCGATCCGCCGATTCGGTGAGCTTCCGCCCGCCACCGTCGTGACGGTGCCCGGCGGGACACTTCGGCAAACACCCGACGTCGGACTCGCGGAGCCGCTTCGTGCCGGCGGCAAAACACCCTGGCCCGCCCGGCTTGAAGGGGTGGCGCGCTTCGGCATCGCGGTCTGCCGCTCACTCAAGAGTAACGCGATTGCCCTGGTTCGGTCGGAAGCGGACGGCGCGTTTCAGCTGGTCGGCGCAGGACAAGGACAGCCCAACCGCATCGAGGCGCTGGAAAAACTCGCGGTTCCGCGGGCTCGGGGCGTACTCGCGAATGCGGGCGGTACTTTGGCCGACTGCGTGCTGGTCAGCGACGCATTTTTTCCGTTTCGGGACACCGTCGAAGCCGCCCACCATGCGGGTATTCGATTCATCGTGCAGCCCGGCGGGAGCATCAAGGACGCGGAGAGCATCGCGGCTGCGGACGGCTTCGGAATCGCGATGGCGATGACGGGCATCCGGCACTTCCGGCATTGAGACACCTATGAAGAGAGCGCTAAAATGGCCATGAACTACGCAGAAGCCGGAGTGGACCGCGAAGCCGCCGACCGCCTCGTCGAAAAGATCACCGGCATCGCGCGCGGCACGCTCAACCGCAAGGTCAAATCCAAGATCGGCGGTTACGCTTCGCTTTACGAGATTGATAAAAAACGTTGGCTCGCGGCGACCACTGACGGGGTGGGGACCAAGCTCAAGCTCGCTTTCCGTATCCAGGAACATCGTACGGTCGGCATCGACCTCGTCGCGATGTCGGTCAATGATTTGCTCTGCGTCGGTGCGGAGCCGCTCTTCTTCCTGGATTATTTCGCCACCGGAAAGCTCGAACCCGGCGTCGCCGCGCAGGTGATCGAAGGAATCGTGGAAGGCTGTCGCCAGGCGGGGTGCGCGCTCGTCGGGGGCGAAACCGCCGAAATGCCGGATTTCTATGCGGCGGGTGAATATGATCTGGGCGGCTTCGCCGTGGGGATGGTCGATCCTAAAATCGTGTTGCCGCGGAAAGACCTCAAAGCGGGAGACGTTCTGATCGGAGTGCGCGCGAGCGGCTGTCACAGCAACGGCTTCAGCCTGCTTCGCAAGCTTTTGCCGGAAGGATCGGTCGGGGACGCGAGGGCCCGCGAACTCCTGACGCCCACCCGGATTTACACCAAGGCCGTGAAGCCCATGCTCGGCAAATCTTGGCTCAAGGGTCTGGCCCACATCACGGGATCGGGATTTCTGAATATTCCCCGGATGTCGGAACGGGTCAGTTACGAAATCGAACTTCCCAAGGCGACGGAGTTGCCGTCGGTTTATGAATGGGTCCGTGAGCGAAGTGGCCTCGGCCTCGAAGAACTCGCCCAGACTTTCAACCTGGGAATCGGGCTCGTGGCGGCGGTGGATCCGAAGGCCGCGAAGTCGGCGCTATCCGGGTTGAAGCGCGCGGGCGAAAAAGCCTGGATCATTGGCAAAGTCACGCCTCGGAAAAAGGGCGAGCCCTGCACGGTGTCGGTCGTCGCGCAAAGCCTCCATCACGTCGAAAGCATCCGGCTCGTTTACTAGATGACGGTCGCCGCCCGACTTTCCGAAATCGATTTCTCCGGCCTGACGCCACTCAGCGTGCTTTGCATCGGGCGTACTTATTCGCGTGAGGACGTGAAAGGTTTGCTGTTGGCGCAGGGCCGCTCGCTCGGTGATCGCGCCGTTTTGCGCGTCGATGATCTTTGCGCCTGGATCATCGGCGGCGACTGCGCGGTCCTCGGTCCGCTCGCGCGTCAGGAGGGTTTACGCCTCCTGCTCTCCAATCCGAGCGTTTTAAAATACACGCCGGAGTTGAAGCGACTTCGGCGCCAGTCCGGATTCTACCGCAAGCTCGACCGCGCCGTTCAAGCCGGACGGATGGCGTTCGCGTCGGGCGCCGAAAGCGAAGCGCTTTCGGCCTACCTGGAGGAACGACTTGGGAAGAATCCGATCCGAGACGAAATCAAAAATCTCCTCACCAGCGGATGGGAAGCCTGGCTCGAAGCGGTCGGGGGTTGGGATACCCCGCGGCTCTTAGCCGAAGCGACGAAGCGGCTGGAGGAATTCGGCCTGCGTGACGACGACTGGCCGGAGGAGATCGTCCACCTCGCCGCCGAAGAAGTCGAAGCGCGCGAGATGCTGTTCTGGCAGACGCTCGGTCACCGAATTGCCGTTCGCCGCCTGGATCCGGTGGTTCGGCGAGACGACGAAGTTCTGCCGGCGCGCTGGGAGCGCTGGCACACGCTGGATGACGCCGCGGAATCCGTCGCGGAACGGCTCGAGGTTGAAGGCTGGAAAGGCCGCGTGATCCTGATCCCCGATCATCCGCATGTCCGACGCTCCATTCGGCGCGCGCTCGCGGCCCGAAAAATTCCGCTGGCCGATCCCCGCAACCCCGTCAAGCTTCGGGAAAGCGAGGGAATCAAGCGCGCCTTGCTTCCACTTCGGGTGGTGGCGCGCGCTTATGAACGCGAAATGGTGGTCGCGTGGATTTCGATGGAAGGCCCAGCGCGTGGTTGGCCGCACGCGGACTGGGTGGACGAGATTCAAAAGCGCGGAGTGCGCCTCGGCTTGGGGGCTTACGCCGGCGGCAAGCTCGCGCCGCTCTCTGAAGAACTTCTGAAGATCGAACGCGCGTACGGCGGACGCCGCACGGTACGCGACCTCGGGCGCTCCCTGGTCGGCTGGCTCCGCGAACACGATGATCCGCAGGCGGATTATTTCGAAAGCTTCTGGGAAACATTCTCGTCCGATATGGAACGCGTGGGGCAGGGCGAGCGATCCGCGCCTCCGCTTTACTGGCACGATCGGGCTTCGGCGCGAATCGACGAAGCGACGCCGCCTGTGGAGCGTTTGCGACCGGAAGAAGGCGTGACTTTGCACCGACTCGGTCAGTTTCCGCTGACGGACGGGGTTGAAGAGTTGACGATATTCGGGCTGCCGCCCGAGTGGCTCTCGGGCGAAGGCACGGGAGACTACTGGTTTTCGGAACGCGAACGGGAACTTTTGAGCACCGAGTTTGATGTGCGTTCGGCTTTTGATGTGAGGCGCGAGCGAATCACTTCGCTCCGCGAATGGACGGGCCTCGCAAAATCAATTCGCGTCGTGGGCGCGAATTACGGTTGGGACGGACGCGAGCAGCCGAGCGTCTTGCCGATCCTGCGCGACCTGGGGCTGGCTCCGAATCCGAATGAGCCGGTGGAATGCGGTGCCCATTCGAGGTGGCTCGCGAGTTTCAATGCGCAGCGCTCGGTGCCTCCGCAGACGATGCAGCTCAAGTCACTGGCGGAACTCGGGAAAAATGAAATCGACGCGTCCACGCTCGACCACTATTCAGTCTGCGGCTTCATCGGTCTCGCGCGCAGCCGTTGGAAGCTCTATGACGTTCGCGAAGCGTCGCCGGATTTATGGAGCGAAGTCCGCGGAACGCTTCTCCATGCGGCCGCTGTGAAGCTGCTCGAAGCGCGAAGCCCGGAGGGCGTTTTTTCGCGGACGCCCGAAGACGTCCTTGAAGAAGTCTGGTCGGCGCGCCCGCAACGCGGGCTCATCCGCGGACCTAGAATCGAAAGGTCCATTCGCCAAGGCCTGCTCAAGATTCTTCGAATATTTTGCGAAAAAGAACAGGAATACGTGGTCCGTGCACGTACGCGCATCGAAGTTCTCGAAGGCGTACGAGACATCAATCTCCGGCAGGAGATCGCAGGGTACACCGTGGTCGGCCGTCCCGATCGGATCGACGCCAATGAGGAAGGCCTGTTCGTCATAGATTTTAAAACTCAGAGTCGGCTTGCGTCGGGCAAAGACATGATCGAGCGCGGCCTTCGGCTGCAGCTTCCGTTTTACGCGATCGCGGCGAGCCGCCAGCTGGGTCGTCCGGCGCTCGGCTTGCAGTTCATTCATCTTGGAACGAGCGGCGCGAGAAATCAGGGCGTCTTTTTCGCCGCAAACAACGGCAAAGAGGAAGGCAGGTTGACGAAAACCACCGCCAACAGCAATAGCCTGATCAGGACCCCGCCGAATGACGCATGGGCGGCGCTGGAAGCTCACCTCGAGTCTCACGTGCGCGGGTATGCCGAGGGTCGATTCGCGGCGGCACCCAAAGACTTGAAGGAATGCGGTAAATGCGGAACTCGCGATCTTTGCGGCTATCGCAGACTCTCCCGAAGCGAAAACGAAGCAGGCGAAGGGGGGGGCGATGGCGACTGAACTTTCGGATTTGACCGCTGAGCAGCAGGAAGTCGTCAACACTTGGAATCAGGGCGTGGCCGTCATGGCGGGCGCCGGCTCCGGCAAAACAACGACGCTCGTCATGAAATGCCAAGAGCTGCTCAAGCGAAATCCCGAGGCGCGATTCGCGGCCGTCTCGTTCACGGAACGAAGTGCGAGTGATCTGCGCGACAAACTTTCGACCCGGCTTTCATTGACCGGCAAAGGCGGCGCGCTCTCCGGCCACTGGGTGATGACGATCCACGGACTGTGCGGCGCGATCATCCGCGAATATCCGCGGGAAGCCGGTTTTGACGGCGAAGAGGCGATGCTTTCAGAGCCCGAAGCGATCGTGCTTTGGGAGCGCGCCGTCGAATCGCTCTGGCTCGACGCGCTCCCGGACGAAGCCGAGCAGGCGCTTGAGCTGCTTTTACTTCGGGAGTCCCGTACGGATCTCGCAACTCTCTTGAAGCGAGTTCGCGAACTCGAAGGCTTCGGCGTGATCGGGCACCTCGTCGAAAGCCCGGACGAAAGTACGTGCGCGCTTGGGGTCCTCAGCCGTTTGGCGCTCGAACGTTACGATCGGCTCAAACGTCGGCGGGGCGCCTTGGACTTCGCGGATCTCGAAGCGGGAGCGCGTCGGGCTTTGCAGTTTTTGCCCGTGCGCCGCCACTATCAGCGCCGATTCGATCTTCTTTTGATCGACGAGTTCCAGGACACCAATCAGATCCAGGCCGACATCTTATGGAGCCTTGCCAAAGAGGATCGCTCCAATCTCTGCGTGGTGGGTGACCCCAAGCAGTCCATTTATCGTTTTCGCGATGCCGACGTGACGATTTTCGAGGATCTCTGCGGCAAACTTCCGAAGCGGCTCAGTTTGACCTGGAACTTCCGGAGTCGCCCGGAGCTTCTGGAGTTTATCAATCGCGTTTGCGCGCCGACTTTTTCCACGGGGAGTTCCGTGGACTACGAGCCCTTGATCGCCAAGCGCGAGCCGTCTCCGCTCGGCCTTGGGGCGGTGGTGCGAGTGCCGGTCGAAGCGCCGAACGACCTCGCGCGCTGGCTCAAGTCGGAAATGGCGGCCGGGGCGCAGCTCCAGGACATGGCGCTGCTTTTGCGAACGATCCGCGGGAACGAGGTCTGGCTCTCCGCCCTGACCGCCGCGGGTATTCCGATCGCGGTCGGGAGCGGCGGCTTGTTCTGGGAAGACCCACGCGTGCGCGAACTCGTCGCGCTTCTCAAGTGGTGGGATAATCCGCGAAACGAATTTTCGGGCGCGGTGTTTCTCCGGGCGCCGTGGATCGGGATCGAGGATCGTACGCTGGACGACTGGCTCCGGGAGGACCGCACTTGGCAGAAGCCATTTTTCGCTTCTGGACATCCCGTGGCGCGTGCGCTCGGCGAACTGCGGACGCGCCCGGTGCGTCCGGGTGAAGTTCTGCAAAAGATCCTCGAAGCCGAAGGCGGCGAAGCGCTCGAGGCGGAACTGGGATCTCCGCTGCTCGGGCTCTGGCATCGCGCGGAGGAACTGTCCACGCGTGGAATGGGGTTCCACGAAGTCGTGACGGAACTCACGCGGGCCTCCGAAGAGAGCCGGCGGGAACGCGATGTACCCCCGCCGCGCAATACCGGACAGCTTTCCGTGCTCACCATCCACGGCTCCAAAGGTCTCGAATTTCCGCACGTGATCCTGCTCGATTTCCCTCCGAAAGCCCGCAAAGCGGGCAACGCGCCCATGTTGTTCTGGGACCGGGCCCGCGGCGTGTTTCTCGCCAAGCGGGATGAAACCGGCGCGCGACTTTTAAAAAAGGATCCGGACGAAGTGCCTTGGCGGGATTCCGAACGCGACAAGGACATCGCCGAACAGAAACGAGTATTTTACGTGGCGCTGACGCGCGCGCGCGAGCGTCTCACCCTGATTTGGCCTCCCGAAGCTCCGGAAAAAGCGCCGCCGAAAAAAGAAAAAGCCCCTGATCCACCGGAGGCACTCTATGACAAGGATTTTTGGCGGGGCTGGATCGAGCGAAACGGCCTACCTCCGGAAGCGGTGCCGGCCGTCCCACTCCTAGGCGCACTACTGGCGCGCGAGCCAGCGGCACCGGTCAAAACCCCCGTATCCGCGCGTGAAATCCGTTATCGTCGACCGCGCCATAGCGTGACCGAGTGGATGACGCTTCATCGTTGTCCGCGGCACTATTCTTGGAAGTTTTTGCGTGCACCGGTGGGTTTGCCGCAGGCGACCCGTCCGGCCGTAGCCGAGGGGGATGACGGCAGGGTGGGTTTGAGCCAGCGCGAACTCGGCACCCGAGTGCATGCGGCGCTCGAAACCGCCGACTGGGAATCTCTGAAGCGGCTCGAAGCCGAGGCGGGATCCGATCGCGTGAACGCCGAAAAGATCATCACGTGGGCGGAATCGTCACCCATGATGCGCGCGAAGGGCCGAAGTGAGGTGGGTTTTGAAGTTCCGATCGGCGGCGAGGTGCTCGTCGGATCGATCGACCGTTTGGTGAAGGAAACGCTTCCGGACGGGCGGGTTCGATACGAAGTCGTGGATTTCAAAGTCACCGAACGCGTCAAAGCTCACGATGGATTGTTCGAAGCGTACGAAGTGCAGCTGCAGCTCTACGCGTGGGCGGTCTGGAAACTCGAGCGGGAGCCCGTGAATGCTTGGTTTCAGGCTCGGTTGGTGAATATTTCGGGAGCCGATATCCAGGAACTCGAAGTCCCGATCGATCTGACGCGAGGTCAGCGACTGGCGACTGATGCGGCGCGCATCAGTGGGGATGCCGTCACCGCCACGCTCGAAAAGCCGCTGCAGCTCGACGCCCGACCGGGCTCGCTTTGTCGGTATTGTGATTTCCGCGCATTTTGCCCGGAAGGGGCGCAAACGGTCTGACCCGTCAGACTTTTGGCACGACCGTGAATTTTTTTTGGGGTTCCACCCGAACCTCGTTACAATTTTAAGATCATGAAAAGCCATGGATTTTGGAATGTTGCGGGTGCCTTCCTTATCATCCTCCTTTGTCCGTGGGCGAACGCCGCCACTGATGACGACGAGTACAACTTCAGCTGGCTTGATCCGGACAAGAAGATCTACGTGCTGCAGAATCGAAAGTTCACTAAGGCGCGTCGAGTGCTGGTGAGCTCGATGGGGGGGGTCGGAATCTCCGGTCCTTACCGCACGGCTTACTCCTTCGACAATCGTCTCGGTTATTACTTCACGGAAATGTACGGGATCGAAGTGTTTCATTCGACCATTTTCAACGCGGAAAACAACACGTTTCGAGCGCTTCAGGACGCGACGATCGCCCTGCCGCGGGTTCGTGAAATTCGCAGTCAATACGGGCTGCTTTTTAACTACGCGCCTTGGTACGCGAAGATCAATGTCTTCAATAAAATTCTCTACTTCGATTGGTACTTCAATGTCGGCTATGGCTCGCTTCAAAGCGCGGTCGACACGCGGGCGACGAAAAACGATCCTTCCAATTACGTGGACGAAAATTTGAACGCCCTCGTGCTGGGAACCGGGCATCAATACCACATCAATCGAACGCTTACGGTGCGCCTGGATCTGACCGGCGCGTTTTACCGGGTTCCGATCAGCGCGACGACACTCACGAAGTCCTGGTTCTCCAATTACACCGTCGTCACCGGGATCGGCATCCGGCTTTGATGAAAATCTACGGCGCGTGCTTGGGATGGATTCTTTTGGTCGGGTCAAATGCGTTTGCGGACACGGCGCAAGCCCGACTCCAGGACGCGCGCCAGCTGGCTCAGCAAAAGAAATATTTTCAGTCGGCGCGTTACGCCTTCAGCGCTTCGACCATGGACGCCTCCGTGAAGCCCGACGCCTATGCGTACGTGACGACGGGTCTCGTAAAGTCCGGGCTTTACCACGCAGCTTCGTATTTCTTCATCAAGACCCTCCAGACCGGGGACGCATCGTCGATTCGTCGGGTGCTTGCGTTCGCCCAGGATCTTCTGGTCCACGTCGGCGGCGACGTCCTGCGGAAATATCTGATTCGTCACACGACGTATGACGATTACGATTCCATCAATCGGAGCGCGTATCTCTACGCCCTCGGGAAAGACGCGCTCCTGGACGGCAAGGCCGACAAAGCGGTCGGGTACTTCAACGGGATGTCGTCGAAGAGCCCTCTGTGGCCTTTCGCGCTGCAGCTGCGGGCGACGTCCTACGCGATTCAGGGACAAAGCGAATCCGCGATGCGGGACTTCCGGAGTTGCGCCTCGCGTGCCCGGGATTACAGTCGCCGGCAGAACTTCAGCGGCCCGAGCAGTCCGCTCGAAAAGCGGCACCTGCGTTCGGAAGAAGACGACCTGCAAGCCCGATGCTTTGCCGGCGAAGCGCGCGTGCAGTATGAGCTAGGGCGCTTTGACGAAGCCGACCGGACCTATGATCGTATTCCCAAAACCAGCTTCGTCTGGCCGGATATTCTGTTTGAACAGGCCTGGAACAGCTTCGGACGGCAGGAATACAACCGGACGCTCGGAAAACTCGTGTCCTACAAGAGTCCCGCGCTCAAGTTCGTGTTCAATTCCGAAGCGGACGTTTTGTCCGCGCAGTCGTATCTCGCGCTGTGCCTCTACAATGATGCCAACGATGTCATCAACGAGTTCAACGGCAAATACACCAAAGTCGGCGAAGACGTGAAGCGCTTCATCGAGAGCAATCAGAATAATCTGACCGCGTTTTATGATCGAGGCCGGGAAGCGCTTCGCAGCAAGCTTCACACCGGCAGCGACTTCTACCGTCTGGAAAACCGCTTCGTCCGCAGTCCATATTTTCAGAACCTCGTCGCGGCCGAGAATTCACTTACCCGTGAGTTGTCGCGAGTCCGAGCGCTTGCGGCCTCCGAGCCCACGGATGCGGCCGACAGCGGCGGCGGGTTTCCCGGTTTCCTCGAGCAAGTGCTCAAGTGGCGCGCCCGTTCCGTCAAGAGTCTGGGCGGTGCCTTCGTCAAAAACAGTCTGCTCGATTATTACCAGATCATCATTTCGGATTTCGAGAAGATGGCCTTCATCAAGTTGGAAATGCTGTCCCGTTACAAGGACAAGCTCTTGAATCGCAAATCCACGGCCGAACGATCGCGCGGCAATAAAGAGCCGTCGCGGCGGGATGATCAGTACCATTGGGGCTTCAACGGTGAATTCTGGAACGACGAACTGGGCGACTACGTCTTTGGGCTCGAAACCGAATGCGAGAAGTCCTGAGATGACATCAAGAGCGACGGAATCAGGGCTGACGGTTCTTTGGAAATCGATTCTCGCGGTTCTGATCGCGCTCGGAGTGATGTTTTTTCTTGGGGCGACGGCTTGGTCCGCGGAGCGGTATCCGGGCTTGCAGACTCGGTCTTCGTACAGTGATGCTGAAATGGCCTCAGTCGAAACCGGGGACGAGACTCAGGTTCGCGACATCCGGAATCAGGAAACGACGCAGCTTCGAATCGCGCTCGGTCGGCGGCTGCCGGCCAATCGCCGGGCAGACCTGTATCTGCGGCTGGCCGAGATCTATCTCGAGATGTACCACACCGAATTCCTGATCGAAGGCCGAGTTCACGAAAAACGGCTCAGCAAGGGGATCCCGGACAAACTTATGGATCGTGGCCGTTCCAAGCCGATTTTGGCGCTTGGAATCAAGGCGTGCAATGACATCCTGAGGCTTCGAATTCCTTTCGAGAAGATGGACCGCGTTTATTACTTCCTCGGTTTCTATCACCTGGAGCAGGGCGGGGCTGCGGATCGCAAAGCCGCTCTCCGCTACTTCGAGCAGCTGACGAGTAAATACCCGGCAAGTCCGTTCGTCGTGGAGGCTTACCGCGAAATGGGCGAAGCCGCGTTTGATGATGGCAACTTCCGACGTGCGCAGGCGCTTTTTGAAAAGGCGCTCCGCGCCAAGAACCTGGGCGAAACGTTGCCACGCGTTTTGCATAAACTCTCCTGGGCTTACTACCGCACCAAGCAGTTCGACCGGGCCGTGAGCACCATGAAGGATGCGATCGCGAAAACTGGCGAGAACAACGAGAAATTCCTGTCCTTGCGCGAAGAGGCGCTTCGGGACATGGCGGTCTTCATGACCGAAATCGGCAAAGTGGAAGAGGCGATCGCCTACTTCGCCGATGTTTCGAGCGATAAGGATTACTATCCGAGAATGCTCGAGCGCCTGGGCAAACAGTACGAGCGCAACGTGGAGCCGCAGAAGGCGGTTCAAGTTTACGAGTCGCTCCTCAAAACCGGTTCCAATGCCGAAGCCGCGTTCCGAGTCCGGGTCAAGTTGTTCGATCTCGAGCTCCGCCGGGGCCGCTTCAAAGAGGCGTTGGCGCGTATCCAAGGGGTCAAGGTTCCCGATGGCGGGGAAAGCGACACGATGACCGCCGCACAAAATCTGCGGGCCATGGTTCGCCGGACGGCTACGGAGCAGCATGAAAATTATCGCAAGAACAACGCGCGGGGAGCGCTCGAAACCGCGGATCTGTATTATTCGGCCTATCTGAATCAGTTTGTCTCCAACAGCGATTCGCGAAACGAAAAGCCCGAAATCGAGATGTATCTCGCCGACGTGAAGCGCGAACTTGGAAAATCCAAAGAGGCGTCCGATCTCTATCGAAGGGTCGTCGACTCCAAGGACAAGCGTTACGCCAAGGAAGCGGCCGCCCTGTGGACGGCCAGCCTTGCGGACGCGATTCGAAAAGCCGGCGCGGGCACCGGGGGAAAATCGGAAGAGCCGTCGGTTCTTGAAAAAGAATTCGTCGATGCCGCCGACGACTTGCAAGACAGTCTCGGGGACACGATCGAAGGTCGCGAAGCGGCCCTCCGTGCCGCGCAGGTGCTCGGCGGGTATAAAAAGACTCAAAAGGACGCGATCAAGCGATCCGAAAAGATCATCAAGCGCTCGGCGAAGTCCCCGCAAGCTCTGACGGCCGCCCGCCTACTCGTTCAGCTCTACGCCGATCTCGGCGATCTCGACGATCTCGGCGAGGCCATCAAGGACCTCCGAGACAACAAGGACCTGATCGCGGCCGATGAGTCCGTCGGACAGGGAAAGTTGAAAGCGCTGCTTGCGGAGCAGGATCAAAAACAAAAGGTCGGCGCCATCGCGACGTTCGAGAAAGACAAAGACTACATCTCCGCGGCCAAGGGTTATGAACAGTTCGCCGCCGAGGCCACGACTCGAGAATTGATCGAGAAGGCCTATGGAAACTCCGCAGGCAGTTATGCCAAGGCGTTGGATTTCGGTTCTGCCGAGCGCGTGACTCTGACTTGGATCAAGCGTTATCCCGACAGCAAAGTCGCGGTCGAGGCGCTTCGGACAGGCGCGACGGCGGCTCTGATTCAGGGACGATTCGAAGTATCCGCGAGTCTCTTCGACAGCCTCGGCCGGATGGCCAACGACATGGCCGCGTTGGAGACCGCGGCCCGGCTCTATGACGGCGTCGGCCAACCCGCGCAAGCCCGCGAAGCCTGGCAGGCACAACTCCGATCGCCCGCGAGCCGGATCTCGTCGACGAATGCGGCATTCATCAATGAGCTCGCGCTTGCGAAATCGTACGATGGGGATCAGCTGGACTCGGATGCCGCGAAACATTACAAAAGCTGCGCCGGAGGTCCGCCCGCGTTCGCCGCCGAGTGCGGAGCCCGCCTTGCGGATCTCTATCGGCGGGGGCAGGACGTCGCCGGCGCAAGGGCGACCTACCGCCGGGTCTCGGAGCTGAAGAAAAACCCTTCACCCTTCATCGGATACGCCCGTTATCGCCTGGCAGAAATGCTGGAGGTCGAAGCGCGGCTTGAGCCGATGACGCTTCCCGAAGCGCAGCTCAAGAAAGCGCTCAATCAACGCCTCGAATATCTCGAAAAACTCAGTCAAGCCTACAATTCGGCGGTCGAGAGCGGAGGCCCGTGGGGAATCGCGGCGCTCGATCGACTCGCGCTCTGGGTCTTCAACCTCGCCGAGGACATCGATCGCATTCCGGCGGCGGCTGGCGCGGACGCCAAAGTGGCGGCGCAGTTCCGGAAGAATCTGCTGTCCGTGAGTGACCCGCTTCGCAAGAAGGCGATTCAGACTTGGAACGACGCTTACCGAAAATCTCAGAGTCAGGAGATCCTGAGTCCGGCGCTGCCCGGAATCGTGGACCACCTCGCCGAGGCCGCACCGGCGCATTATATTCGGGCCCAAGGTTCCCGCGGGCGCTTCCGACTTTCCGGAATTCCGGCGGACGGAGGCTCGGAGGGCCGAAGCGGTGCCCTCGAACGAACTCGCGAGCGTCTGCTCAAAAACGCGCAGGATTCGATGGCCTGGGTGGATTACGGCAATTTGATCTGGGGCGACGGAAAGGCGGGCCTCGCCCGAATCGCCTACGAACGAGCGCTCTCCCTCAATCCCAAGAGCGCGACGGCGCTCAACAACCGGGCCGTGGTGACCCTAAGCGGGGGCGCGGAAGAGGATTGGTTCCGAGCCGCCGAGGCGAATGAACTCTTCAAGGACGCGCTTCGCGGGGATGATTTCTTTTTAGCTGCAAAAATGAATCTCGCGATTCTCTACAATTATTACCGGATCTTCGCCCGGGCCAAACCGCTCTGGACGCAAGTCCTCTCCAAGGCGCAGGCGCCCGAAGCACACGAAGGTCTGGCCATCGCGCTGCAGGGATCGGGCGATCTCAAAGGCGCGGAAGCCTCCTTTGCGGCGGCCGGCGGCGGCAATCGTTTTGTCGCGGCTTTCCACGAAGCGGCCCGCGCGGCCGTAAGTAAAGAGGGCGCGTCTCGGTGCCTGGCGAAAGTCGCCGAGGTCGACGAATCGGCCATCGGCGGTTTTGAAAAACAGGCGGTCGAAAATCTCAGAAAGGCTTGCACTACATGGGTAAAATGAGCGGATTTATACTTTTGATCGTAGCGCTGCTACTGAGCACTGCCCAAGCCGACGAGCCCAAATCGAAGACACCGACGCCCGCCGCGGGCAAGGTGGTCTATCCGGAGAAGACGGACCTGGATTTCGAGGGCATGGCCCTCGAAGGCGAAGTCCGCAATCCCGGAGAGTTTTATTTTCAATACCGGCCCGAGGAAAAGTTCGACTCCCTGGTGAAACGCCGAAAAAATTTCCATCGCGAGATGATGCGCGATGCGGTTCTAAGTAAGTAACGGAGAGATGCATTCATGAGTGATCCCACCAAACCTCAAGGTCCCAAGCCACCCGCCGGACTTGTGCCGCCTTCGTTTGCACGACCGGGCAACCAGATCATCGTGCTCGCATTGCAAGGCGCCGACGGGCGCGTACATCGCCTTCACAAAGAACGAATCGTTCTCGGATCAGTGGTTTCCGCGGACGTCCGAGTCACCGGCGCCGGGATCTCACCGATTCACGCGGTCGTCGAGCTGACGCGCGACGAAGCCAGCCGGACCCGCGTGGCAATTTATGATTTAGCCAGCGAAACGGGCCTCTGGGTCAACGGCGTTAAAACCATCACTCACGAGCTCCGCGCCGGCGATGAAATCCAGATCGGCGCTTTGCGATTCGTATTTTCGCTCGAGGACGTTCGGCAGGCTTCCAGCGCTTCGATGTCGCCGGTGGTCGAGTCCGATGGCCGTAAACTCTTCACGAATCCGCAGGAGGACCTCCGGCCCCTTTTGCTCGAGAACTCGTCCGACGTCGAGGAGATCTTCGACTTCCGACCCTCCGCCAAGCCTGCGCTCGAAGTCGTGATGTCCTGGCACGGGACGATCATGGACGTCGAGCATTTCGTCGATAAGAGTCAGGTGACCATCGGTCACCAGCTTCGCAATGATTTCGGAATCCCGCCGACTCTCGCATCCGGTCGTTACGCGCTCGTCAGCCGCGTCGGCACGGGATTCGTTCTAAATTTGGATCCTTGTATGAAGGGCGTCGTTCAAAAAAAGGGCCGGATCGCGGCTCTTGCGAACCACGGGACCAATCAGGTGCCGCTCGATCAGGACGATTTCGCGAAAGTATCGGTGGGGGAACTGGACTTTTACCTGAGTTATACCGCAGCGCCGCCCCAGCTGAAGCGCCGAAGAATTCTGGACCGGGACCCGTTGTTCATAAAAATTCTCACCGCTTCGCTCGCCATGACGGCGCTCGTGGTCGGGATCCTGCTTAAAATCGATCTTCCGAAGCAGCTTGAGGCGGAGAAAATCCCGGAGCGCCTCGCGACTATTCTCTATCAGCCGGAAAAATACACGTCTCGCATGGAAAAAGTCCCGCAGCCGGAACCGAAAAAAGAATCGGCCAGGGTGACCCCGCCGGTCGTGCAAAAGCCGAAGCCGGCTCCGGTCGTGAAAATCGATATTAAACCCAAAGCGAATCCGACTCCGAAGCCGGTACCGAAAGAAATCAACCTCGTCAAACGCGAGACTCCGGTCAAAGGTCAGGCGAACTCCAAGGGAACCTCGTTGAATTCGCAGAACCAAGCGAAGGAAGGTGCGGGAGCGCGCGCCAAAGGCAAGGAAGGTACAAGGGGGAAACCCCTCGCGAGTCCCGGGAAAGAGCATCAGGAGGCGGCCAAACGACCTTCACCCATGGGCGGTCAGGGACGGGGCGGCGGCAACAGCCAGGTGCAAGATCAGGGAAACGTCGACTACTTGCGGGGAGCGACGGACAAAATTCAAAACCTGCTCGGGAGCACTGCCGCGAATCTCGGCAAGGGCGGCGAAAAAATTCGGGGCTACGGCGGATTCACGACTGAAGGCTCGGGTGGACTCGCGCTTTCTGGCACGGGTCGCGGGGGCGGCGGCAACGCGGAATCTCTCGGCGGCCTGACTGACCACGGTCGCGGCGGCGGACGGGTCGGAACGGGACTCGGCGCTTCGGGGACGGGCAGCGGGATCATCGGCGGGAAAACTCGCGTGGTGATCCGAAGCGGCGGCCCGGAAGAGGCGGTCGTCATGGGTTCGATCGACGCGGATGCGGTCGAAGCTGCGCTTCTCGCGCATCGCGATGAGTTCCGGCTCTGTTACGAAAAAGAGATCAATGCCGAAAATCCGAAACTCGCGGGCCGGGTAGGCACGAGTTTCGTGATCGGATCGAGCGGCCGGGTCACGGGTGCGGGCATCGAGTCGACGTCGCTCAAGAGTCCGCTCGTTGAACGGTGCATTTTGAACGTCATTCGTCGCATCGATTTCCCGGTTCCCCGCGGAGCGGGAATCGTGCAGGTCACGTATCCGTTCAAGTACTCGCCGGCCGGCCGCTAAGCGATCAGCGCTTCAGATATGGCAGTTGGAAAGGCCGCGCTTCTTTAGATATTGCTGATGGTATTCTTCCGCCGGCCAGAAGCGTTGAGTAGGAGTGATCTCGGTGACCACCGGGCGTTTGAAGCGACCGCTCGCGATGAGTTTTGCTTTGGAGACCTCCGCGATTCGGCGCTGTTCGTCGTCCTGGTAAAAAATGGCCGAACGATACTGAGCGCCCACATCCGGTCCCTGCCGATTGAGCTCGGTCGGGTTGTGCGCGGCCCAGAAAACCTCCAGCAGTTTTTCGTATGCAATTCGGGTCGGATCAAAGACGACTTCGACGACTTCGGCGTGGCCGGTTTCGTCGGTGCAAACGTCTTGGTAAGTGGGATTCTCAGTTTTACCGCCGAGGTAACCCACGCGAGTCGAAATCACGCCGTCCAGCGCGCGAAAGGTCTCTTCCACGCCCCAGAAACAACCGGCACCGAACGTAGCTTTTTGCGAGGTCGACATCGGCGGAATCTAACGCGAATCCTTGCTGGAGCCCAAGCGTAAGTTTTTTTTGACCCCGTTAGTCAGCGTTGGTACGAACTGAAGCATGGGGTTTCGCAAGCGATTTTCGCCTCAGTACATCCTGGGGGCGCTGTTACTTTGCGTCGTGATGGCTGCTTCGGCGCGGGCCGCCGTGACGCCTGCCGAGATTCGCGCGGAGCTGGTCCGGTTCATTGCAGAGCGCGCTCAAACGCGCGCCGCCCTCTCGATTGCGCTGTTGAGAGAGGGCGAGCCACCCGCGCTATTCGCTTTTGGAAATCGCTCGCCCGAGAACACGGTCCCGGTCGACACTAAAACTCTTTTTCAAATCGCGTCGATGAGCAAAGCCTTCACGGCCACGCTCGGCCTGGTTCTGGATGCCGAAGGCGCGCTCGATTTGGACCGGCCACTCCAGGGCTGGGTTCCGGCTGAGCCGGGCTTTACGCTCAAAGATCCGAACGCGTCGCGCTTGGCGACACTTGAGGACCTGCTTTCCCACCGCACGGGCGTACTGCCGCACAACGAACTTTGGTCGAGCGGCGGACGCACGCGCGCGCAGATTTTTTCGCTGCTGCCTCGGTTGGCGTTCGACACGCGAGCGGGGCATGGATTTCGGCAGTCGGAAGCCTATCGATATTCCAACATCATGATGATGGCCGCCGGTCACGCGATGGAACTCAAGATGGGCCGAAGTTGGGAATCGATGATCGCGGAAAAAATCTTCGCGCCGATCGGGATGACGAGCTCCGTGACCACCACGCGGGAATTTCTCGCCGCTTCGAATGCTTCTTGGGGACGATCGCCGGGCGAAGCCGGGTTCCGACCGATCGACATGGCCAATATCGGTCCGGCCGCGTCGATCAGTTCAAACGCCGAAGATATGGCTCGTTGGCTGGATTTTCTGGTTCATCAGGGCCAGACTTCCCGTGGCCGCGTCGTGCTCGGAGCCTCGCAGTTCGCGCGCCTCATTGAACCCTTCACGAGAATTCCGAAGCCCGGTTCCGAGTACTTTTACGGGCTCGGGTGGCAGGTGGATCAGACCTACGGAAAGAAAGTCGTATGGCACACCGGCCATATTAATCACTCGTCGAGCTTGATTTCGTTCATTCCGAGTCAACGCGTGGGGGTCGCCATCCTCAGCAATATCGGCCCTGCCGACGGCGTCTCGTCCTATTTTGTTTTTGAACTCGGTTTCCATCTTTACCGATATCTCGGCCTGATCGGAGCGAACGAGCGATACGGGCCGCATGATCGTGGAGCCATGTTTTACTGACGGGAGGATTGAATGAACCGGGTAAGTCTACTGGCATTCCTATTCTGGATGACGGCTTGCGGGACGGATATTCGACAAGCGCAGGAAGAAACTTCGAGACCGGATCCGACGGCGCTCGGCTTCCGGCTGAACGGCGGCTTTGAAACGGTCGCGCTCAACGAAGTGTTTTCCGTCACGGTGAGAATCGACGATTTGCGTCCGCTCGTGCGGACGTTCACGGGGATCGCGGCCACTCGGGTGGTTCGCCAGTTGAATCTGCACCTCCCGCGCGAAGAAACGCTCCCGGCCTCGCTGATCACGGGCCACATCGTGGTCGGCTTCCGGAGGGAGACGGATCCGGAACCCCGTTTTTTACGGTTGGCGGTCCAGCGCGGGCGGGTATTGCAAGATGAGGAACATCCCGAGGTCGTCTATCGGCCGTTACGAACTTTAGACCGGGCATGGTTGGCGGGGTTGTAAGGCTCCGGTGACTCAGCTGTCGCGCTTAAGCGCAAGAAACCGGAACACTCGATACCCCGCCGTAGCCGCGGTATACATGACCTTGCGAACGGTCTCGTAGTGAATCGCCTTGTCGGCTTGAATCGCGAGAATGCCCTCAAACGGCAGGGGTTCGCCCTTCTCGTCGCGCGCGCGGGACTTGGCGCGAAGGAGCTCAGCTTTGTCGCGCGCTTTGATCAAGGCATCGTAAAGCGGGACGATTCGACGTCCGCCTTCGTCAAGATCGTTCGGCTTAAAAGCATAATTCGCGTCGTCGCTCACCGCGGAATCGGCGGTTTTCACGAATTGTACGATGCGATCGCTCTCAAACGTCATGCCTTCGGGCGTGACGATGATTTGTAAACTGTCCGGAGGAATATCCATCGAAGCCGAGACCGGAAGCTTAAGTCCGGGTAGCGTCGTGAAGGAGTTTGTCATCGCACTGTAACTCTTCAAAAGGAACACGAGGATGATCACGAGAATATCCATCATCGCGGTCAACTGGAGTTCAAAATCTCCGTTGATCTTGCGGCGCTTCTTGCGAGAACGGATCGAACGATAAAACGGCATCTTAGGAGTCCCCCAGGAGATTTCCGAAGACGATGTCCGGGAAGAGAGCTTTCACGAGCTCCTGGTTCCCGGTCTCCTTATTGTCCATGAAGATCGGCGGGTCGGTTTTTTCGATGGCGCGCAGTCCGTCCATGACGGCGATCAAAATGTCGTAGCTGGTGCCCGCATACGGCGCCAAAACGATCTGCGTTTCCGTCGGGAAAAGTTTTTTGATCTCGATCAAAGCGAGATGCAGCCCGGGAACGTCGGGTTTGCCTTCTTCGAGATACGGAATCGTCTTTGGCTCGAACTTGTCAAACGGCGTCCAGATGCGGACATCGTTTTCGCGAAGCGAAACCGTGAGCTGGAGGGGTTTTTCCTTCAGCTTCTTTTGGTTGATCTCGGAACTCGCGATCGGGAAGGGCGTTTCGATCGAGACGAGCGACAGGAAACTCATCGTGAAGAGCAAGAACCCGATCAGTGTCACCATCGCGTCGAGAATCGGCACGAGGTTCAGCTGAATCTCCCGGGTGGTCTTGCGCCGTGCGCTCGGTCGCTTGAGCATCTTCGCGCTCGCCGCCCCTTAGCCGATCTTTTCCGACGAGTGCTTGTACTTGCGCGCCGAAAGCAGATCGAGCAGCTTCACGCCGAACTCATCGATTTCCTCGAGCGTTTTGTTCGCTTTGTTCGTCAGAATACTGTGCGCGATCATCGTGAAGATCGCGGTCATGAGCCCGAGTGCCGTCGCGTTCATCGCAAGCGCGATGCCTTTGGAGAGCATCGCCTGGCGCTGGGCCGGTTCGGCTTGCTCGATGGCGCTGAAGGCTTTGATCAGACCCGAGATCGTGCCGAGTAGACCGAGCAAGGTCGCGATGTTCGCGATGAGCGCCAAGTAGGGCAGTCGGCGTTCCAGTTTCGGAATCACCTCGAGGCTCGCAGCATCGATAGCGTTCTGAATCTGCTGTTCATCGCGCGATGCTCGCTGAAGACCGGCTTTGATCACCTTGGGGAGCGCGGCTTTTCCGGCTCCGTTGCAGATTCGAATCGCGCCGTCCAAGTCGTTCGCCAGAATGAACTTCTGAACCTCGAACATGAAGGACGGTCCGTCCACGCTGTATTGCAGGAAGAGTCTGACGAATCTTTCGAGCGCGAATCCGACCGAGAAAGTCAGGGCGATCAAAATAGGAATCATCCACTGGGGATCTTCCTGTAACGCCATGATGAGGTTTTGAAAGAACCCGGTCGATTGAACTTGCTGTATGCCGTCCATGCTTTTCTCCCGCCCTCATTCCATGGGCTGAATCGATAACTGTCTGTCTTAACTCAGGATACGGCAAACCCCGAGGGGGTCAACTGTTACTGTGTAGCGGCAAATCAAAGCTCAGAGATGCTTCTGAATTGCCTGAACAAAGACGTCTTTCGGCTGATTGCCGACAAGCTGGTCCACGATCTGCCCGTTCTTGAACAAGATCACCGTGGGTATGCCGCGCACGTTGTACTTCGTCGGGGTTGTGGGGTTGTTATCCACATTCATTTTAAAGACGCGAATCTTCCCGCTGTACTCGTCGGCAAGCGTTTCGATCGTAGGCCCGAGCATTCGGCAGGGGCCGCACCATTCGGCCCAGAAATCGACGATCGCGAGTTCGTTCGATTTGAGCACGTCGGAGTCAAAATTTTGATCAGTTGCGGTGTGAACGTTTTTGGATTCTGCCATAGGTGGCTAAAATGCTAGCATGGTCAAACCCATGACTCAAGATTCTGACGCAAAGCAATATATTCTGCAAACCGCCACAGAGTCCCTTGATGCTCGGGCCAAGTTCGTCGCCGACTATAAAGACCAGTTGGTCGATGCCGCACGGATGCTCGGAGAATGCATCCAGGCGGGCGGAAAAGTCCTCATATGCGGGAACGGCGGGTCGGCCGGGGACTCTCAACACATGGCGACCGAAATGGTGGGCCGGATGCTTGTCGAGCGACGTCCGCTTCCGGCAATCGCCCTCACGACGGATACGTCGCTTTTAACGGCGATTGCGAACGACTTCGGCTACGAGCTCGTTTTTTCGAAGCAGATCGAAGCCCTGGGCAAGAAAGGTGATGTCTTGATCGCCATATCAACCTCGGGCAAAAGCGCAAACGTGCTTAAAGCGGTCAGCGCCGCGAAGGCCCGAGGCCTTAAAGTGATCACCTTAACCGGCGGTGAGGGAGGCCCCCTCAAGCAGGCGGGTGACATTGCTCTCAATGTCGCGGCGGGCCAAAACTCCAGCCGGATCCAGGAAACCCATCTTTTCGCGATCCACTCGATGGTCGATCTGCTCGACCGTTTTTACCTCGATAAATAGTTTCCGCGAGATGTGGCACAATCGAGGGATGCTCGCTTTTTCGATCCTCTCCACCGACGCGATGTCACGATCCCACGCGACGCTCGTCAATCGAGTGGTGGCCAAGAGCATTGATATCGGAATCGTTTTCACCTTAGCGCTCATCTTGCCGCATCCCCTCGGACCGCTTCTCGGGTTCGCTTACAGTTTGCTCGCGGACGGCATCAATCGTGGTGCATTTAAAGGACAAAGCGTCGGGAAAAAACTGATGAAGCTGCAGGTGGTGCATCAATCCACCCGTAAACCCGCGACGTTTCGCGAATCGGCGCTGCGAAATGCGCCGGTCGGGGTCGCCACGTTTTTCGCGATCATTCCGTTCTGGGGCTGGATCATTCTCGCGTTGATCGGGCTGCCGCTCATGCTCGTCGAAATCTATCTCATGGCGCGCGTCGAAGCCGGGCATCGGCTCGGAGACGTCATGGGCGATACCGAAGTGATTGATCTCAAGAACGCCACTTAAGCTAGGCGTCGATTTCAGCTAGGCGTTGACGTCGGCCCCCGGGAACAGTTACCTGAACCGAATGGCCGCTGATCCCGTCAAAAACCCTCTTAAAGAACCGAGTCAAACCCTTTATCTCGTCGACGTCAGCTCGTTCATCTTCCGGGCATTTTTCGCGATCCGGTCTCTGACCAACAAAGCGGGCGAACCGACGAACGCGATCTATGGGGTCGCGTCGATGCTTTACCGCCTTTTGGAAGAAGCCAAACCCGAGCACCTCGCGATCGTCTTCGACTCCAAAGAACCTTCGTTCCGCAAGAAAGTCTACCCTGAGTACAAAGCCAATCGCAGCGCGCCGCCCGATCTGCTTCTCCCGCAATTTGATCGCATAGACGAGCTCGTGCAAAAACTCGGAATGCCGAACTATCGCGTCAGCGGCGTCGAAGCCGATGACATCATCGCGACCCTCACCAAACGCTGGTGCGAACTCGATCCGAAACATCGCGTGGTGATCGTCAGCGGCGACAAGGATCTCATGGCGCTCGTCGATGATTGCGTCATCGTCTGGGACACGATGAATAATCTCTATTACGGCTCCGAACAGGTGCGTGAAAAGTTCGGGGTCCCTCCGACTCTGATTCGGGACATGCTCGCGTTGATCGGCGACAGCTCCGACAATATTCCGGGCGTGCCGAGCATCGGCCCGAAAACGGCGACGACACTCCTGCTCGAACACGGTGATCTCGAAGGCGTGCTCCAGGCCGCCAAGGACGGCAAGATCGCCGGAAAAAAGGGCGAAGTTCTGGTGACGCACGAGAAAGACGCACGCCTCTCCGCCGAACTTGCGACGCTTCGGGAAGACATACCGGTCGAGATCACTCGCGAAGTCATGCAGTACCGGTTTCAGCTCAAAGAAGAACTCGTCACGTTTTTACAGGCGATGGACTTTCATTCGTTGGTCGCCAAGTGGACCAAGGCGCTTGACCTCAAAGCTACGAACGCCACTCAACCTTCGTCATTGAGCGCCGCTCCGACTGCGCCGGGCATGTCGACGACCGCGGGAGTCTTCAAAGCGATTCAAACTGAAGAGGATTTCAGAATTCTGCTCGCAAGACTCGACGGCCATCCGGAGTTCGGTGTTGATCTGGAAACCACTTCGCTCAATCCGCGCGCCGCCGAAATCGTCGGTATCGCGATCGCGCTCGATCTCTCGGGTGGCTTCTATATTCCCGTCGGTCATCTGGGTCTCGCGAACTCCGCCGAACCGCAACTTCCGTTGGCCCGCGTCCTCGCGGGCCTCAAGCCGTTTCTCGAGAACCCGCTCTATAAAAAAATCGGTCAGAATCTCAAGTACGACTGGAGTGTCCTTCGTGAACAGGGCTTGAAGCCCGATGGCATCGGTGCGGATACAATGGTCGCGGCCTACGTGCTCGAGCCGGAAAACCGCCATAATCTGACGGCGCTCGCCGCTCAGTACCTGGACTACCCAGTTTTGACTTACGAAGAAGTCTGCGGCAAAGGCAAAGACCAGCTCGGTTTTGAGCAAGTCGACATCAAAATCGCGACCCGTTACTCGGCCGAAGACGCGTGGATCGCGCTCAAACTCTGGGCGACGATGAAGCCAAAACTTCATGCCGAAGGGCTCATGGAAGTCTTCGCCCATGTCGACTTGCCGCTCGTGCAGGTGCTTTGCGAGATGGAGCTCGAGGGCGTTTGCATCGACGAACCCTGGCTCGCGCAACTTTCGAAGGATTTCGAAAAGGAATTGAAGCGCATTGAAGAACGCGTTCGCACGTTTGCCGGCGACGGGCCCTTGAATTTGAATTCGACCCAGCAGCTCGCCGTTCTGCTGTTCGAAAAGCTCGGACTGCCGCCCCAAACCAGGACCAAGACCGGATATTCCACCGACGCTTCCGTGCTCGAGGCGATCGCGCCGCTTCACGAAGTCCCGCGACTTTTGCTCGAGTACCGCGAGATCAACAAGCTCAAAGGCACTTACGTCGATCCGTTGCCGCTCCTGAAGGATCCCAAGACGGGGCGCATTCACGCCGGATTCCATCAAACCGTCGCCGCCACGGGCCGGTTGTCGAGCTCGGATCCGAATCTCCAGAACATCCCGATCCGTACGGAACGCGGTAAACTCATCCGCCGGGCCTTCATTCCGCGTCCGGGCAATGTTTTGATCTCGGCTGACTACAGTCAAATCGAACTTCGGTTACTCGCCCAGATGAGCGGCGACGTCGAACTTACGCGTTCGTTCAAGATCGACGAAGACGTTCACCGGCGCACGGCCAGTGAAATCTTCGGAGTCAAAGCGGACGCGGTCGATGACCGCCAGCGCGGAATCGCCAAGGCCATCAACTTCGGCCTCATGTACGGCAAGACTCCGTTCGGGCTTGCGCAGGAACTCGGTATCTCTCGGAAAGAGGCCGCCGAAATCATCGAAAAGTACTTCACACGCTACCACGGCGTGAAGCGCTACCTGGATCGTCAGATCGTGGAAGCGAAGGAAAAGGGCTGGACCCAAACCCTCATGGGCCGCAAGCGCCGACTTCCGGATATTCGTTCGAGCAATCAGGCGATCCGCCAGAACGCCGAGCGCATGGCCATGAACACGCCGATTCAGGGCACGGCCGCCGATCTCATGAAGCTCGCGATGGTGCAGGTTGCGGAAGCGATCAAAAAGGGCGGATTCAAAGCGCGCCTCATTATTCAAGTTCACGACGAGGTCGTGATCGACTGTCCGAAGGATGAAGTGAAAGAAGTCCAGGCACTCGTCGCGCGCGCGATGGAAAACGCTCATGTAGGTTCCATGACGATGGACGTTCCGCTCCGCGTGAACAGCGCATCGGGCGCGAACTGGATGGAACTTTAGTAGACCGGCCCGAGCGGGCGTTTGCCGACCCGCTTCAAAGCAAGCGCGCGAAACCGCAGCCACGGAATTTCCGCGGCCCGCTCGGCCTGCGTGGAAATCCCCGGCGGCATCGGAAGCTTCTGCACCCAGCGTTTTGCTTCCTCCATCGCTTCTTCGACCATGAGAATCCCCGCGTCACTGCCCGCGCCGCGGATCCGCGAATTGAGGTCGAGCCCGCTTTCGATGAAGGCTCGGTAGTAGGGATAGGCCCAGAGATGAAACTCAAGAATTTCCGCGAGCGCCAGATCCCGCACCGCGCCTTCGATTTCGGCGTAGGCTTGAGCGCCGTCGGCTTTCGGCGCCCGCGCGTCTTCCATCCATTCGGGCATTTGAAAGAGGCGAGGTCGCGTGCGGGCTTCGTCCGGCGGCGGCGGCGTCTGCTCCTCCAAAAGTTCGAATAGGCGTTCCTCTCCCAAAAGCGCCGCGAGTCTCTGTAGCGCCTGAGCGTGGGTTTCGAGAAGCAGGATGAGGAACTCGACGAGTCTCATCTTTGCTTCGGTGAATAAAGCAGCTTCCAGAGGGGCGCCGCGGGCTCGAGCGAAACGCCGGGGAGTTCGCGGACCCGAAAATCCGGCGTCGAAAAACGCGGCTTGAGCACGAGCAGCCACTGGCCCTGCCAGAGATTGCCCGCGGCATCGACGGCGTCCGCGGATTCGGCAAAGAGCAGCACTCCGTGCGGTATGAGCCGATCCGACAGTGCGCGGTGCCATTCCTCCGCCTGATGAATCTGCACCCACGCGGTGAGCGACCAGAATCTCCAGCCGAGCGTCGCGGCTTCGGCCGCGATGGCGGATTCCCAAACGCGGTCATAGCGCTCGAGTTTTTCCTTGGGCAGGAAATGAAAAAGACTTTCCGGTAAAAGGCGGGTCCGCTTTCGCGTAGGAAGGTCGCCGCGAATCGCTTCCGCCAGGGTGCCGCCGAAACTCGCGGCGCCCTTGAGGTCTTCAATCTTCTTTTCCCACACTTTGAGCGCCTGCGCTTCAGGTCGCGCCCCACGCGCCAGGAGCTTTGATTTTTCCGCGTGCAGCTCGCGCACGAGCTCCCGCAAAATCGCCAGCCGGAGAAGCGTAGATTCTTCGATCCCTTCCGCGTCTCGCCAGCGACCTTCCGCGCGTTCGATGCAGGCGACGAGCGAGGGTGGCATTTCGGCGGCGGGTATCTCTTTGGCTTTGGCTTCGCGCCCGCTCACGTCAAAGGTCGCTTTCCGAGAAGCCGGGTTTCTTGATGATTCGACTCAAGGCCTGCATGCCGGTTCGGCGTTCCGTGGCCCGCTGCTGAAGCTGCGAAAGCTGGCTCGCGATGACGGCGTCGGAAAGACGCGGCGGACGCGTCGACGCCACTGTGGGTCGCGTCGGCGCGAGGCTCGGGGTCGGTGCGCGCGGGGGTGGGGAAACAAGCGTACTGGTGCCGCCGAGGCGGGCCGCGGTCAACTCGAAACTCTCGCGAGAGGGCGCGCGTGCGCTGGCTTGGTCAGTAGGACGGAAACTCGACGCGATCGTGCGCACGACTTTCGGCGTGGGGATCACCTGGGAGACCGAAGCGGGTTGAAAACTCGTTTCGGCGGGACGCACGTCCTGATCGAAACTCGCGGAGGTCGTCTGCTCGAGCCCTTTGAAGTTGACGATCGCATTGGCCGGAGTCGCCATCGGCGCTTCCCCGATCCACGACGACGGAAAGAGGATTTGGCGGGCCATCGCGCGCAGGAACTCGAGGTTTACCGTGCGATCCATAGGTTGATCCCTTTGAAAGTCTTGGTGAAGAAAGCATCCGACGAATCGCCCCAGTCCGAGCGCGAGATGCCCACAGAAGGGCGGTTCAACGTCGTGAGATTTTTCTGAAGCGCGGCGAGCGACTCGGCGGGCGGGACCGTGCGGTCGCGATCTTTGGGCCGCGTGCCCACGCCGACGGCGATCAAATGAAACGTCTTGCCCGCTTTGGCGATCGGCACGTAAGCGAGTTCGCCCGGTTTTCCGGTCATCGCCCCCGAACGAATCGCGAATGAGATGGCACCGGCGAATCTCCAGTCGAGACGTCCCGCCAAACCCTGGAGCGGACGTTCGTCGGCGTAACAGCAAACGACCATCGTATCGAACTTGCCGTCGAAGAGAGCCTGCTCAGGATCGGTATCGTGGGCGGTTGTGTTCTGCGTCATCAGGGGGCCTCCCTGAATGGTAACGAATTCGGAGCTTAGCGAGAAGGTCTGATTTCCCGACCAATTGAGTCGAGAATGCCATTGATAAAGGCAGCGCTTTCCGCGTTTCCGAATTGTTTGGCGAGCTCAATGGCCTCGTCCAGGGTGACGGAAAGGGGAATATCCTCGAATTTCTGAAGTTCGTGGACCGCCATTCGGAGCAGACTGCGGTCGATTGCGTTCATGCGGGAGACTTTCCAGCGGGTCGCATGGCGTTCTAAAAGCGCGTCGATTTCGGATAAGCGCCCAAGGGTACCGGCCACGAGCTCCGCCGCGAACTCGCGGCTCTCCTGGGCGACTTTGAAATGTTCAAAGTGTTTGTGAAAGTCGTCGGCCAAAGCTTTGGCTTCGGTCGGATGCACTCCCGAGGAATCGTAACGATAAAGAATTTGGAGCGCCACTTCGCGCGCCCGTGTACGCGCCTTCACGAGCTGGTCTCAGAAGGCTTCGCGTCTTTATCCAGAGCGAACGGAAATACCAGGAGGGACGGATCATCCTGAGTGACGGGTGGCTCCTGCAGCTCAGCGACGAATTCTTCCACGTCGCGGAAGTCGCGATATACCGATGAAAACCGCACATAAGCGACTTTGTCGAGCATGTGCAGTTCCGACATGACCATCTGACCGACGTTGCGCGCGGGAATTTCTTTGAGCCCGTAGGACTGAATGCGCTTTTCGATCTTAGCGACCAACTCTTCGATCTTCTGCGTGTTGACCGCGCGTTTTTGGCAGGCTTTTTTCATCCCGCCGAGAATCTTTTCACGTTCGAAAGCCTCACGGCGTCCATCTTTCTTGATGACGAGAGGCATGACTTCTTCGACTCGCTCATAGGTCGTGAATCGGCCTTCGCACCGGATGCATTCACGGCGCCTGCGCGTGATATCGCCCGACTGGTTCAGTCGAGAGTCGACGACTTTGGTCTCTAAAACGGAGCAGTAAGGGCACTTCATACGGCAAGGCCGTGTCTACCTGATGGGCATAGGCAGGGCAAGGCCCCAAGATGTTGCGCACCCGGCGCATCCCCTGGCGGAATCAACAAGGGTCAGGGTATTATTTGGCAAGGAATGGCGCAAAAGGTCGAAGGTGATGGAAAAAGCTGGGTAGGGATGGCCTTGGCCGTTCTGCTCGTCGGCCTTTTGGTCGGAGGCGGAGTGTTTCTGGCCAAGCGCACGGAGTCGCTGACCTCATCCGTGGTCGGTGAACCGCTCCAGGCCGAAGCCATCGACGATGCGATTACCGCGGAAGCGCCCAAACAGCCGCTTGCCGGTCTGCCGGTTGGAGCGCCTTCGGCGACGTCGGGCTCGCCACTGACCTGCGATTCGAATTTTCACCCGATCGGTGACTTCGCTTCCGCCGCCCACGATTGGAACGCTTTTCTGGACGACCTCTCCATGCAGGCTCCGATCTCCGCGATCGGCGCCATCAATGGATATGTTGAGGAGCATGGCTTGCCGCTTCGGGCGTCCACGAATCCCGGAGCCATCGTTTTTCTCAAAACTCTGGCGGCCGCGTCGGGCGTGAGCACGGACTTCGTTGTCGAAGTGAATCCGAAGCGGCCCTCCCAGGAACTTCGGCGCTGGCCGGTGGAGTTCGAAGCGGGGCCGGAAGCGGTGGCGGGGAATCACTTGGTTTATCGGCACGCGGCGACTTCGATCTGCCGTCCCGTTCAACAGAGCCGCTCATTCGCGGCGTGGATTTCGATCAATAGCGACGGAACTTATCGTCTGCTCGAGCCGACGGAGGACCGCGAGGTTCCGCCGGCGGACGAGAAAGTGAAACTGATGAAAACCTGTCCGAAGCCCAAAAGCATGGAAAATTCGGATTACGTCGTGTGCGCGGAGTTTCGCGATCGCGTGACTCAAAAGAAGCGCGTCCTGGTTTGGAACGCCGCTCAGTGAGCGTAAAGCGGGAATCGCCCGCAGAGCTCTTTGACCGACCCCCGAATTTTTGAAAGCTTCGCAGCGTCGCCTTTGGATGCGACCGCCTCTCCGATCCAGCCCGCGATCTGTTTCATCTCGGTCGTTCCCATGCCGCGAGTTGAGATCGCCGGCACGCCGATGCGAATGCCGCTCGTCACGAAGGGCGATCGTTTCTCGTTCGGGATGGTATTCTTGTTCACCGTAATGCCGGCGAGATCGAGCCAGGTTTCGGCGTCTTTGCCCGAAACGGACCCGTCGCCAAAAGCCGTGAGATCGACCAGCATGAGGTGGTTGTCCGTGCCGCCCGTGACGAGCCGGAACCCCTGGCCCTGAAGCGCTTCGGCAAGCGTCTTGGCGTTCGTGATCACTTGCTTTTGATACGTCACGAATTCCGGGGTCAGCGCTTCGCCGAACGCCGCGGTTTTTGCCGCGATGACGTGCATGAGCGGACCGCCCTGAATGCCCGGAAAAATCTGAGAATTGACCGCCTTGAGGCGATCGGCCGTGCACAGGATTAGACCGCCGCGCGGTCCGCGCAAGGTCTTGTGCGTCGTCGTAGTCGTATAGGCCGCGTACGGGATCGGGGAGGGATGGAGGCCGGTTGCGACCAGGCCTGCGATATGGGCCATGTCGACGACGAGCGGGGCGCCGACTTCGGAGGCGATTTCGCCGAGAGTCTTGAAGTCAATGATGCGCGCGTAAGCGCTCGCGCCCGCGACGACGACCTTCGGCTTCTCGCGTTTCGCGATCGCGCGGACTTCGTCGTAATCGATTCGCTCGTCGGTGGGACTCACGCCGTAATGGATGGCTTTGAAGATCCGGCCCGAAAAATTCACCGGGCTTCCGTGCGTGAGGTGACCGCCATGCGAAAGGCTCATTCCGAGAAATGTGTCGCCCGGCTGCATGAGCGCGAGGTAGGCCGCCATATTGGCTTGCGATCCCGAGTGCGGCTGAACATTGGCGGCTTCCGCGCCGAAGAGCTTCGTCGCGCGCTCGATGCAGAGTGTTTCCACCTGATCGACGAACTCGCAGCCGCCATAATAACGTTTGCCGGGGTAGCCTTCGGCGTACTTGTTGGTGAGGCTCGAGCCTTGCGCTTCCATGACGGCGCGACTGACGTAGTTTTCGGAGGCGATGAGCTCCAGGCCTTCCTCTTCGCGGCGATCTTCGCGACGGATCGATTCCATCAGAGCGGGATCAGTTTTTTCGAGCGGCTGGTTGAAGCGGGGATTCATCGGCATGAGGGGGGAGTCTCCGTATTATTTTTTATCGAGTAAATTGATCTTGTCGACGCGCGCCTTGTGACGGCCTTCTGTCGCGAACGGTGTCTCGAGCCAGAGGCGCGTGATTTCGGCCGCGTATTCCGTCGCGACGAAGCGGGCGCCGAGGCACAGGACATTGGCGTCGTTGTGCTCGCGCGAGAGCCGGGCCGCGGAGGCGTTTTCCACGACCGCCGCGCGCACTCCGGCGAATTTATTGGCTGCCATGCACATGCCGATGCCACTGCCGCAGATGAGAACTCCGCGTGTTGCCTGACCCGCACTGATTTTTTTCGCGAGTTTTTCGGCAAAGTCGGGGTAGTCGACCCGGTCCGCTTGCGACGGGCCGAGATCCTCCCATGTCCAATCCGGGAGTAGTTTTTGGAGCGCAGCCTTGAGCTCCACGCCCGCGTGATCGGCCGCGATCAAAACCGTTTGGTTCTTTGACATGGGCCCTTTGTACCTGTTCTCCCGAGAGGCGTCACCGGGGTTTCGTCCGAGCGATTAACACGGTATGACTCAATCATGTCGGCCCCTTCCGAGTCCGTTCCATCGATCGACCCCATCTGTGGAATGACCGTGGAGCCCGCGAAGGGACTCCGAGCGGAGCACCACGGAAAGGCGTTCTACTTCTGCAGCGATGGCTGCCGGAAGGAGTTCCTCTCCGACCCAGACGCATATTCGAGCCAGCCCGCAGTGGGACGTTTGAATGACGCAAAGCCGCATCTGTCCACGGACCCCGATTCGATTTACATCTGCCCCATGCATCCCGAGGTCAGTCAAAAAGGTTCAGGGATTTGCCCAATCTGTGGAATGGCGCTCGAACCCCTCGAGATCACGCTCGATGACCGGCCCGATCCGGAGCTGGTCGACTTCAGTCGACGATTTAAAGCAGCAGTCGTTTTCACGCTGCCCGTTTTTTTGGCCGGAATGGTGGAGATGTTGCCGGGGTTCGAGTCGCTGATGCACGACCCCTGGTTCCGGTGGGGACAATTTTTTCTCACGACCCCAGTGGTCCTCTGGGCGGGCTGGCCGTTTTTAGCTCGGGCGGGGTCGTCCCTGGTCACGCGCCATCTCAATATGTTCACGCTGATCGGCATCGGTACGCTGGTCGCCTACGGTTATAGCGTCTTCGCGCTCGCCGCGCCCGGCCTCTTTCCGCCGTCGATGAGGGCGGCGCACGGAGGTGCTGTCGGGCTCTATTTCGAAGCGGCAGCCGTGATCACGACTCTGGTTTTACTCGGGCAGATTCTCGAACTCAAAGCCCGCGCCGGGACCACGAAAGCGATCCAGGGGCTACTTCGCTTGACGCCGGAGCGGGCGATCCGCGTTGGAATGGACGGCCAGGACGAGGAAATTTCGCTCGCGGAGATCCATGTCGGCGATCGCCTCCGAGTGCGTCCCGGTGACCGGGTGCCAGTCGACGGCTTGGTCGTGGAAGGGTCGGGGTCGGTCGATGAGTCGATGCTGACCGGCGAACCGCTACCGGTCGAAAAAGGCGTAGGCGCACGTGTGATCGCCGGGACTTTGAATGCGGTCGGAAGCTTCGTCATGCGCGCCGAAAAAATAGGTTCTGAAACCATGCTCGCCCGAATCGTCGGAATGGTTCGTGAAGCGCAGCGATCGCGGGCGCCGATACAGCGGCTTGCCGATCAGGTCTCGGGTTTTTTTGTTCCTGCAGTCCTGGTGATTGCAGCGCTCGCGTTTCTGGTCTGGGTGGTGTGGGGACCCGAACCGAGACTTGCGCATGCGATCGTGAGCGCGGTTTCAGTTTTGATCATCGCTTGTCCCTGCGCGCTCGGACTCGCGACGCCCATGGCCGTCATGGTGGCCACCGGCCGCGGCGCCCGTAGCGGCGTACTCGTCCGAAGCGCCGAGGCTTTGGAACAGCTGGCGGGCGCGACGGTGCTGATCGTCGACAAGACGGGAACGCTGACGGAGGGGCGCCCGGAGGTGACCGCACTCCACCCCGCAAGCGACTCCTCGGAGATTGAACTTTTAACGATCGCGGCGGCGCTTGAGCGGGGGAGCGAACATCCGTTGGCCCGTGCCGTCAACCAAGCCGCGAAAGCACGAAAGATCCTGCCGCCGCCCGTCCGGGACTTCGAATCGACTCCGGGCATGGGTGTGCGGGGGGTAGTCGGCGGGGAGCTTGCGGCTATCGGCAACGACGCCTGGATTCGCGCGCAAGGCGTGAGATTCGACACGCCGTCGGGCGTCGAGGATTCCACCGAGCTTTTTGTATCATCGGGCTCTCGCTTTCTTGGAGCCATCGCCATCGGAGATCGCACGCGCACGGGCGCGCGCGACGCCATCCTGTATTTCCGCGCGCAAGGCGTGCGAGTCGTCATGGCGACCGGTGACCGGGACCGACCGGCCCGCCGAGTCGCCGCCGAAGTCGGGATCGATGAGGTCCATGCCGGAGTTCTGCCCGGCGGAAAACTCGCGCTCGTCCGAGAATTTCAAACTCGGGGCTTTATCGTCGCGATGGCGGGCGACGGAATCAACGATGCGCCAGCGCTCGCCCAGGCGGAAGCCGGGATCGCGATGGGCACCGGCACGGATGTCGCGATCGAAAGCGCGGGGATCGCGCTCCTCCGCGGCGAAATCGGCGGGTTGGTCCGCGCTCGCAAGCTCAGTCGGCTGACGCTTCGAAACATTCGGCAGAATCTCGCGTTCGCCTTCGGCTACAATCTTCTCGGAGTGCCGATCGCGGCCGGTGTGCTTTTTCCGACATTCGGTTGGATGCTCTCCCCGATGATCGCGAGCCTCGCGATGAGCCTGAGTTCGGTTTCCGTCGTGGTGAACGCGCTTCGGCTTTCGCGGATCCGCCTTTGACCTTTCCCCGCGACCGCTATTCCTGACCGGCGCAGAATCGACCGGTGAAAGCCCCGGCCGAAAAATCGCGGCAACTACCGAGCAAGGCCGCCATTGCGGGTGTTTCCAGTAGCTCCAACGCCTGGGGCGGGAGTTCGCGGCCGTCGACGATCAAAGCGAACGCGCTGGCGAGTGTCGCGTTCGCCTGCGTGGTAGCCGGATCACGCAGGTCCACGACATCGACCCTATGATTCGTGTAAAATAAAAACGGGCGCTCCAGCGCGTGAGTGATCGGCCAAACCGTCGCGACGGTCACGGGATGGGCGCTAGCCATCGCACGGTGACTCTCGGCGTGACGGACGGCTTCGATCGTGAGCCGGCTCGTGATTTTGACGTGATCTGCGTAACCCGAATGGTACTCCCAGCCGCTCAATCGGCCGGGGGGAGAAATCCACGAAAGCCAGCCCTGCACTGCGATCGCGAGCGATACTGCAAGGTGGATCCCGATTTCGCTACGGCGACCCGGCAAAACCAGCTCATCGATCGCACGGGCACCGAACGCGGCGAGAATCGGAAGCGCGACGAGCACGTAACGCTCATGCATGAAGCCAAATAGCGAAAGGAAGAGGATCAAACTTCCGGAGATCACCACGAGTGGAAATATCCAACGGACGAGCGAGCGATGACGGCGAATGAGCACGCCCCCGGCCAAAGCGATCGCGACCGACCAGAGCCAGCGTCCATCCAGCCCGCCCCACTGAACTAAACGCTGCGCGACTCGTTTGACTCCGGTCAGGCCGAGGTTGTTGAGAAAAATCCCGGTATCCGCGGTGGGAATCAGCGCGGGGGTGGCGATACTCCGAAAAACCAGCCACCAGGCCGCGAGCGCCGCAAGAGCGGGCACGACCAAAGTCAGCACCGCTCGCGGCTGCCGGCGTGAAGTGAGTAAAATGAGAACCCAAGCGGGCAGCAGCACGATCGCCGTTCCTTTGACGAGCACGCCGGCCGCGAACAGCATTCCGGCACTCGGCAAGCGTCCGCGAAGCATCGCCGCGAGCGAAAAGGCAAGGAGCGCCGCCATCGGAAGGTCCGGCTGCAAAAATCCCGCTTGAGATAGAACGACGGGCGAAAGCGCTAGCGCCGTCGCCGCCAGTGCGGATGAGGCCTTGCCCGCCCAGACTCGCCCAAGCGAATACGTTCCCGCAACAAATGCCGCTGCGGCGATGAACCCGATCATCCGAATGACTTCGAGCTTCCATCCCAAGATCCGGGTGATCGCGCCGGTCAACCAAAAGTACAGCGGCGTATGGAACCAGAAGTAGGTGGGCGCGATCAGCGTCGTGTCGGGCGCGAACAGATTTTGATTGAACGCCCAAGCGTAAGGACCGTAAAGCCCGATCTCGTCCCAATAAAACGGGAGTGAAAACGCCTCTCGTCGAATGACTAGGACTCCGAGAAGCGCGACGACGAAAACGACGGCGGATTCAAAGCGGCGATAGACGGGGTTCACTGCCTCAAGTCTAGCGGGAGAACTGAAGGGCGTCAGAATTTAAACGCGGCCGACGACGAGGCTGGCGTTCGTGCCGCCAAAGCCGAAACTGTTCGAAAGGGCGTAATCAAAACGCTTCTCGGCCGCGCGATGGGCGGTAAAATCAAGTTTGAGCTCCGCGCAGCCGGGATCGAGATGATCCAGATTGATGGTCGGAGGAATGCGGCCCTCTTTGACGGCGAGAAGCGAAAACATCGCCTCAATCGCTCCGGCCGCGCCCAAGAGGTGACCGGTCATGGATTTCGTCGCGCTGATGTGAAGGTGCTTCGGGGCGTTTGGGAATAGTTTCGCGATGGCGCGTGCTTCTTCAATGTCGCCGGTCGGAGTCGACGTTCCGTGCGTGTTGACGTAGCCGATCTGTTCCGGGTTCAGCTTTGCATTGTTGATCGCGAGCTGCATCGCGCGCCTTCCACCTTCGCCGTCCGGCGAGGGTGATGTCACATGATAGGCGTCGCCGGTAGCCGCGTAGCCGATGATTTCTCCGTAAATGCGCGCGCCGCGCTTTTTGGCGAACTCGTACTCTTCGAGCACTAAGGCCGCGCCGCCTTCGCCCATGAGGAACCCGTCGCGGCCCTGATCAAACGGGCGCGAGGCTTTTCCGGGTTCCGCGTTGCGCGTCGACAGGGCTCTCATCGCGGCAAATCCGCCGATCCCGAGGCTGCAGATCACCGCTTCGCTTCCGCCCGCCAGCATGACGTCGGCGTCGTTCCGCTGGATGAGACGAACGCTCTCGCCGATCGAATGCGCGCTCGACGAGCACGCGGTCACATTGCACAGGTTCGGACCTTGAAGATGCAGGATAATCGAAAGCTGTCCCGAGGGCATGTTCGGGATGACCTGTAATATGAAGAACGGCGTGATGCGCCGGAACCCCTTGGCGAGAAAGTCGTTATGAACCGACTCGATCTCGGGAAGTCCGCCCATGCCTGCGGCCATATTGCAGCCGAAGCGCGTCGGATCGAATTTACTGCGATAGAGGTCGATGCCCGAATCGGCATAGGCTTCAAGGCCGGCGGTCATTCCGAAATGCGCGAAGCGGCCGAACTTACGCGCGTCCTTGCCGTTCACGGATTGCGTGACCGGCGGCTCACCACTTCCGGGACTTGGATTCAGGGGAGTGGGAATCGTCTGCGTCGCTTCGTAGCCTTTGACTTCGGCCGCGATCTTGACCGGGCAATCGGTCGCATCGAAATGCGAGATCGCGCAGCCGCCTGAACGGCCTTCGAGTGCGTTGCGCCAATTCTCGGCCGCATTTGCCCCGATGGGGGAAATAGCTCCGATACCTGTGACGACGACTCTACGTTGCGACATATATGGGGGTCCGATCAAAGACCGGGCCGTGAAGAACTAGTGATTAGCCTTCGAGGTGATGTATTTCACGACGTCGCCGACGGTCTTCATTTTTTCGGCGTCTTCGTCCGGAATATCCAGATCAAATTCTTCTTCCATCGTCATGACCAGTTCGACGATGTCGAGGGAGTCAGCGCCAAGGTCGTCAATGAACGACGCGGTCGCGGTGACTTTATCAACTTCAACCGCGAGTTGATCGCAGATGATGGTTCGGACTCTTTCTTCGACAGATGCGGACATGAGCGTCTCCTAGTAACTGATAAACTTACATGTACATGCCGCCGTTGACGCCAATCACCTGGCCGGTGATGTAGCGGCTCGCGGGCAGGGCAAGGAACAGAGCCAATGACGCGACGTCATCAGTAGTTCCGAAATAACCGACTGGAACGGACCGGAGAATGGCCTCTTTTTGAGTTTCCGTCAAGGCCTGAGTCATTTCCGTTTGGATGAATCCCGGTGTGATTACATTGACTCGGACACTTCTCGAGCCGAGCTCCTTGGCCACACTCTTGGAGAAGCCTATTAGCCCGGATTTGGCCGCGGCATAGGCACTTTGGCCGGCGTTACCCGTTTCTCCGACGACCGAGGAGATCTGAATGACCGAGCCGGAACGGGCTCTCATCATCCCGCGGGCGGCGGCCCGCGTACAGTAGATCGCCCCTTTGAGATCGATGGAGAGGGTCCGGTCAAGGTCTTCGTCCTTCATGCGGATCAGGAGGCCGTCGATCGTGATCCCGGCATTATTGACGAGGACAGCAAGAGCGCCGTGAGTTTTCGTGATCGCATCGAACTTCTCGTCCACCTGGGTCGAATTCGAAACGTCAAAGGCGCAGAGTTCTGAAGAGACGCCGGCGGCCTGGATGGCGTCCATCACCTCGCGAGCTTTGGCTTCGTTTGACGAGAAATTAAGGATTACGTGAAAGTCGTTCGCGGCGAGAACTTTGGCGATTCCTGCGCCGATGCCGCGGGAGGCGCCGGTAACGAGGGCAACCGGTTTTTTAGTCTCGGACATGGTCAGACTCCTTTGAGTTTCAAGGTCAGCGCTTTCAGGGTTTCGGTGTCCGACACTCCCATGAGCTCAGGGGTTTTAGCGAGCGGCTGGGCGCAGCGCTTGGCGAGGCCTTGCAACACTTTGCCGGGGCCGAATTCGATGAAGCCCTGAGAATCCAGTCCGAGCATCGCGGCCATGGATTGGCGCCAAAGGACGGGGTGATCGACCTGTTCAACCAAGAGTTCAAAAACGACGCCGGGTTCGCGGGTCGCCCGCGCCGTGCGGTTCGGAACGTAAGCACACAGCGGCGACTTGGGCTTTTCGATCGCGGTCGCCTGCGAAAACAGGTCCGCCATCTTGTCGCGGGCGGGTCGCATGAGTTTGCAATGGAAGGGGGCGCTCACGGAAAGCGGAATCGCTTTGCCGCCCGCGAAATCCCCGCCGGCTTTGATCAAAGCGACGGCTTCGGCGACCGCGTCTCGCGATCCCGCGATCACGGTTTGGCCGGGCGAATTGAAGTTCGCCGGTTCGACAATCGCTTCGACGCTGATTTCGTCTTCCAGATTCGCGCGCAGGCCTCGCGCGTTCTCGGTGGCTCGTTTGCAGAGGAGATCGATCCGGTCGTCGTCAAGTCCCATGATCGCGGCCATCGTGCCTTCGCCTTTGGGAACCGCGCGCTGCATGGCCGCCCCCCGTTCACGAACCCAGCGGGCGGCGGTCGAAAGCGGGAGCGCGCCGATCGCGACGAGTGCCGAGTATTCACCGAGTGAATGTCCGGCGGCCGCGATGGGGCGGATACCCATCTCTTTTTCCGCGGCGCGGAACGCGGCGACGGATGTCGTGAGCAGGCAGGGCTGCGTGTTTTCGGTCAACGTCAGATCGCTCTCGGGGCCGTCAAAACAGAGCTTCTTGAGATTGAGCTTCGCCGCATCGGAAGCTTCTTCAAAAGCCTCGCGCGCGACCGCGAAATCCGCATAGAGCTGTTTGCCCATGCCGACGTGTTGTGAACCTTGACCCGGAAACAGGGCGATCCAGCCTAAAGCCATTCAATCTCCTACCAGCGAACGAGTACGCTGCCGTAAGTGAGTCCGGCGCCGAAAACATCCATGAGGACCAAGTGGCCCGGCTTGATGCGTCCGTCGCGAACCGCTTCGTCAAGCGCCGTCGGCACGGTAGCCGCGGAAGTGTTTCCGTAGCGCTCGATGTTGACGAGGACGCGCTCCATCGGGAGTTCGAGCCGCTTGGCGACGGCGTCGATGATCCGAAGATTGGCCTGATGCGGGATGACCCAGTCGACGTCCGAGAGCTTCAGGCCGTTGGCTTCGACGGCCTGGATCGCGAAATCCGCGAGTGTACGCACGGCGACTTTGAAGATCTCTTTGCCCTTCATCGTCATCTTGTGCTGTTTGTTGGCGATCACTTCGTTGGTCACTTCCATGCCTGACCCGCCGGCCGGGATATGGAAAAGTTCCCAGAGTTTGCCGTCCGAGCGCAGATGGGTGGATAAAATGCGGGAAGTCGAATCCGGCGACGTGCGCTCAACCACCGCGGCGCCCGAGCCGTCGCCGAATAGAATGCAGGACGTACGGTCATCCCAATTGGTCGTCGTGCTGAGCACATCGGAGCCCAATACGAGCGCGGTTTTGATCTGACCGCTCTTGATGAACTGATCGGCGGTCGAGAGCGAATAGACGAAACCTGAACACGCGGCGTTCTGATCCATCGCGAACGCACGGTCGCAGCCGAGGCGGTTTTGCAGCCAGCACGCAGTGCTCGGCACGAGGGTATCCGGAGTACAGGTGCCGAAGAAGATCGCGTCGATGTCATTCGGCGTTTTACCCGCCATTTCGAGCGCTCGACGCGCGGACTTTTCGGCCAGGCCGGAATTGAGCTCGTCCGGGTTGCCCACCTTCGCGATGCGGCGTTCGCGAATGCCGGTGCGCTCGCGGATCCACTCGTCGCTGGTATCCATGCGCTTGGAGAGGTCTTCGTTCGTCAGCTTGCCGGCCGGGAACGCGGAGCCGGTACCGGTGATTCTGGAAGCGTAAGGCGATTGATTCTGAGTCATTTGATTTTCTCCTGCGCGTGCGTCAGCGCGGTCGAGTGAGTTGACGCGGCGATACTGCCCTGCGCGGCACCGTTTTGGGCAAGGTCTTGGTGACTGGATGCCCGGAGCGCCTCCGCCATTCGTTCAACGAATCGACTGAGAAGCGCCGTATGGGTCCGCAAAAGCGCATTCTTGATGGCCTTCGCGTTGCTCCGCCCGTGACAGATCATGGCGTAACCCGCGACGCCGAGAAGCGGAGCGGCGCCGTACTCTGCGTAATCGAGTTTCTTTTTGAGGCTGCGAAAAGCGTTCGCGGCGAAAAGGAAACCGATCGTGTTCATGGGATTGCGTTTGGCTTCGCGCTTGAGGATTTGCACGACGGCGGACCCGAGGCCTTCGACGGATTTCAAAACGAGATTGCCGACGAACCCATCCGTCACGACGACGTCGACTTGGCCTTTGAAGAGTTCTTTGCCTTCGGAATAACCGATGAATCGGCCGACCGCTTGCGCCCCTGGACCGCTGACGGTCGGATTGAGCGCAACGCAACGATCCAGGAGATCCGCCGCCGCGCGCGTGAGTTCGTTGCCCTTGCTTCGCTCTTCACCGTTCGAAAGCACGCCGACACGGGGCAGGTCTTTGGAATGGCGCTCGGCCTGCGCGAAGAGCGCACCCATGATGGCGAAATCTCGTAAGTGTTCGGGCTTGCAGTCGACATTGGCGCCGACGTCGAGCACCACGCAGCCGTCGGGACTCAAAGTCGGAAGTTTGACCGCGATCGCGGGACGCTCGGCGCCCGGAAGGCGCCCCATATTGAGAAGTGCGGATGCCATCATCGCGCCCGAATGTCCGGCGCTGATGAAGGCCGAAGGTTTGCCGGCTTTCCAGTCGTCGCTAGCGAGCTTGCAACCCAGGTTGATCGACGCCCTGGGCTTGCTCCGGACGGCGCGAATCGAATCGTTCATCTCGATCGTTTCAGACGCGTGGATTATGCGCACGGTTTTGATGCGAGCTTCGCGGCTCTGTTCGATCGCCTGGCGCAGCGGGCGCAAACGGCGTTTGCTGAGCGCCTGGTTCAAAATCGTTTCGTCGCCGATCAAAATAAGTTCGAGCGGGTCGTCCGCTTTACTGATGGCCAGGAGTTCGGGAAGCGCGTGCATGGCGCCTTCGAGATTCGCGGCAGGGGCGTGATCTCCGCCCATGGCATCCAAAATAAGTCGCGCCATTGTCAGCTCTTTTTAAGAACACCTTTGAAGTTCTCAAGCACCGAGAACGGAGTTTTTTTCTGCAACTTCGCGCACGCGCAGCGGCCGGTATTCCAGTCCGCGCCGCAGCTCGCGCAAATTCCTTTGCAGTCTTCTTTGCAAAGAGGCTGAAACGGTATCTGAAGCCGGAGCTGCTCGGTCAGAACGTCCGCGAGGTCGATGTATTCTTCGGCAACGTACGTGATGTCGAGGCTGCCGGAACCGCCGTTCGCGTCGTGCTCGTGCCTCGCATGTCCGGACGTTCGCCCCATCGGCGTATCGGCGTCCAAATGGGCGATGCCGGCCATGGCGGCATCTTTGCAAAACAGCGTGGAAAAGCTGAGGTCCGCGTGCAGGGTGAAACTGTTCGCACAGCGGCTGCAGAGGAGCTGAACGTCAGTCTTGATCTTGCCATTGACGACCACGACTTCATCGACTTTTCGGAGATCAAAATGAAGCGTGACCGAACGCACCGTCGCGCGGGCCTTCGGCGCGCTCGCTCGCGACTCGTCCCGCTCGTCGAGTCGGTCAACGGCCGCGGAAACCCACGGCTGACTTTCAGTGAAGTCGAACTCGGTCTCGTTCTCTGCGATTTCTTTGAAATAAATCTTCATAGGGGGTCGCACGCTCCCCAAAACGCGCGCTTACTCGGAGCGGTGCGACTGGGATTGTTTCCGTGGGCGAACATTAGCTGCGGACAACTGCGAAATCAACACTCTGGGAGGCCCGTCGCCAGACAAGTTTACGGCTGCGGAGGACGGATAAACTCAGTCCGATCGCTTGAAGGGGGGCCCGCGTCGCATAATGGGCCTCAAACCGGACGATGTTACGCCAGGGTTGATCCGTTCGACGGCACTCCATCTCGATCCAAGCCCGGAGGGCTTCCGGAAGCAAAATCGCGCCTCCGGCCAGATGCCCCTCCGGCAAGCGGCACCCACCACCTGCGACCTGAACGAAAAGCGGGCCGAACGTCGCTTTGACGCCGGGGCGTAGGCCGGCGGCAGGGGCGCAGTCCGATACGTAACAGGTGGCAGGTCCATGGAGGTCACGCGTCCAGCGGATAACATCCGGTGCCACATGGATTCCGTCCAAAATGAGCTCCAGGTGAGTGTTCGGTCGCCCCAGCACTGCGCCAAGAATTCCCGGCAGCCGATGATGAAACGGCATGGCGTTCCAGGCATGAGTGACACCTGAGAAGCCCAGTTTCAGCGCGGCTTCCGTTTGCTTGGAAGTGGCGTGAGAATGGCCGATGGCAAGTCGGATCCCATGGCGACGGGTCCACCCGCAGACGGCTCGCAGGATCGCTGGGGAATGGATTTCCGGAGCCACTGTGATCAGTCGTAAGCTGCCTTGGCTGGCCGTCCAAAGGGCCTCAAGTTCCGCAAGAGTGGCTTTGCGGAGCGACGCGTGGGGGTGAGCGCCGCACGCCAGTTTTGAAATAAACGGGCCTTCGAGATGAATTCCGAGCGGAAGGGCCAAAGACGAGTCGCGATGGGCTCGAGTCGTTTTTATCCACTGACCTAGGCGGGTGACCGCCGCCAGGAGGTCGGGTCGGCTGGAAGAGAGCGTGGTCGCAAGAAATCCGCCGAGTCCTCGGCGCGCCAATTCGCGCGCGAGAAAGTCGCCGTCTTGGGCTCCGTTGAAATCCGCCTGCATGAAATCCACGCCCAAAGCGCCGTGAAAATGGAGGTCGATCGGCGCGGGCGTGATGACAGAGTGATTGAGTTTGACCTTGACGGAGATTTTTGGGCGTGGCACCAAACAACTCCTATCATGACGAAATCGCAGAAAAAAGCAGGCAAAGCCGCCGCCCCCGCCGCGCGCGTAATCCCTCCCAAAAAGCCAGGCAAGCCGCCGCTCTCCAAAGCCGCGAAGGCCAATGCTGCTTCAAAGAACTTGAAGTCCCTCGTCAAAGGCGCGTCGACCCGAGCGCCGGGTTCTCCAAAACCTGCCACGACTAAAAAAGCCGCTACCCCGAAAAGTGCGACTGGCGCCGCAAGCAAGGTTCGCGACATCGCGGCGTTCAAGCAGGCGCGTGCCACGGCCGCGTCACTGATTCGCAGTGAGCGCCAGACCGCCGAGGCCGGATCCGAAGCGATCTGCCGCGAAGTCGCATGTGAGGCGCTTGCGACCTCGGGCGGGTATTGCCGCACGCACTACATCAAGAATTGGAAAAAAATTAAGCGTAAAGAGCTGATCCTGAAGGAAGGAAAGCTTATCCAGTATATCGAGGAACTCGTCGCGAAGTATCCCGACAAGTTCATCGAAGCGATCCGCCAAGATCTTGCGGTCGACAAGGATTTCGCCAAAGTGATCTTTGATCTCGAACTCGACGAGAACGTCGACGAGTTCGATGCCGAAAACCAGGAAAACGGTGACGGCATGGGCGTTGATTCGATGAAGCGCGAGTTCGAAGACGATACCGAGACGTTTTAGTCCGATCGTCTACTGAGCCAGAACCGATTCGATCCAGCGTTGATTGGATTCATCGGCGAGCGGCGCCCCGAAAGTCCAGGCGTCGGCTCCGGCCCGGTTGCGATCCCCGTTGCTCGACGAGATCACAGCCACGAGATAGTCCTGCTCGTCACCATCCATGCAGATGATGCTGCCGCCGGAATCACCGCCGCCGGCGACACTTTCGGTTCCCCCGAAGGATGCGGCGTTTTGAAATGAGATACTGTCGTTCGCTAGCGGTAAGCCGACCAGCCCGCCGTAGCTCGCGGTGCCCGCGTGCAGCGTTCCGACATAGCCGAAATTGTCCGTTCCCCAGCCGACGAACCGGCACAGGTTGCGGCCCATGAGCGAGTCTTGCATTTCTAGGTCCGTGGGACGTTTGGCGGGGATTACGGTCAATCCAGCGGATGGCCGACCGTTACGCGGAATCTTGAGGATCAAGAGATCCGAACCCGCATTGAACTTATTCACGATCCGCTGATTTCTCTCGTTTCTCGGCAAGCGGACAGTGGACCGGGGATGGACCGAAACGATCTGCTCGCTGCTTCCGCGTGGCCATTCAATGGATTCACCGGAGTGGCAACGGGCATGAAGCGTCCCGTTCCGCAGGGCTTCGCGCACTCTTTTCTCACAATGCGCGGCGGAGAGCAGGGCTCTGGGCGCGATGACGGTCGCGCTGCAGAATGGCAGGTCATTGTCCTTGAGGACGCAAGACTGCGCGATGTGTTCAGAGGCGGGAAGGTAATGTCCGATGATCGCCGAATGAGCTGGGCCGACGGTCAGGGCGAGCGTGACGACCCCGAGATAAGAAGCGGTGACCGCGGATCTAATTAATTTGAAGTTCATAGGGGGTGACGAGCTCCTGTTCTGTGCAGAGCGACAGCGTGAAGGGCGTTCTTGTGGGTAGACCACTACCCGCGGGGACTTCTTTGTAGCCCGAAAAGAGCGTCTGCGCCGCGCCCTCGAGAATGAGGTCGTAAATGGAGACCGCGGTGATTTCGCGGCGTACGTCGAGCGAGCGTCGGACGAAAGCGTCCACCTGTGCCGCGATGAGGAGTTTTTCCTCGTTTTGACTGAGAGACAAATAGGTTTCGTTTCGCGCGCCTACGAGGCGCGTGCGGGTCAGCGACGTCGTTCTCCAAGTCGTGAGCGGCTTCACGCACTTGGGGAAAGTCGTGAGGGTCGCTCGGAACATCTCGTTTCCTGGAGCCGGATCCACTCCGGTCGAGGTCATGGTGACGCGATATTTGAACGGAGTTGGCGCACGGTCGACCAGAATCTGTGCCTGATCCGAAAGGACCTGCGTGAGCTTGGCTTCACTCGTGATGCTTTGAAATACATCGGGCATTGGGTCGGCCGCGTCGGGGCACGCGGCATTGGGAGCGATCCCGATCCGAGTCAGATCCAGGCAGCCGAAATTAGCCGCGAGACCGTAAACGTCAGGGAGACGCTGTCCCCAGAGCTCCTGCGCTTCTCGACCTTTCTTGCCGTGACTGATGACGCCGATGATTTGGCCTTCGGAATTGAGTACGCCGCTACCGGAGTTGCCCGGGATGACGTTGCAGCGTGTTCCGAAAAGTGAAACCACGGTCGCGAGATCATGCGTGAACTTCGGTGCGAGAATTGAATTTTGCACGGCGGTGCAAGTCTTTTTAACGACGGATCCGGCGATTCGCATCGCCGAGACCGGATCGACGGTGAACGCCGAGACCGCCTGCTGATCTTTAAAACCTCGGGTTACGATTCGCGTGGGAGCTCGGGTCAGCTTCCGCTCCAGGCGTATCAGCGCGTAATCCGGGCGGACCGCGTCGGAATCGATTTTCGAAGCGATGATGAGTTCGGCGCATGCAGCCCGATCGTGGTTGCCGGAGGCTTGAACAAATCCCAGGCGTTCTTTGCAAAGTGACGGATCGGCTTTTACTTCGTCCGGAACGCAGTGGCTGTTCATCAATACGATATCGCTTCCGACGAGCGTTCCGGAACACTGACCCAGCTTGACGGTGCGGTCCACTTGCATCGCGATCACGACGAGGCCGACGTTGGTGGGACACTCATCAGGGTTCGCGCAGCTGACGGCGGCGTTGGCGAGTTCTTTGACGAAGGCTTCCGGGGCGGACTGAAAGGGCGGGAGGTAGGGGCCGGCGGGGTTGGATTGCTTGGGCCCGCACGCTGCGAGGGCAAACGGAACGAGCAAGGCTGACAAACGAATTGAAACTCTTGAACCTAGCCACATACAATACCGCCTTAACGCAGTGCTTATATATTACTGTAGTAATAGAGTCAACAAATCTGTCGGACCTGCCAAAAGGGCTGGTTTTGGCTTAATTTACTTAATGAAGGGTGGGCTTGCTCTTACCGGTGACGAATAGCTTCTCGGTCTCTACTGCCTCGGTCTTGGCGTGAGCTTCGTAATCAGGGTCGTTTTTGCAGAGCCAGTCATCCGCCATCTGATCGAGCTCAGGGTTGGCCTTGTCGACTTTGACGTGAAGTCGAATGCGTTCGACCTCGACCTGGGTCCAGTCGATCGGCACGCCTTCGAAAGCGGCAAGTGAGGCGTGAGCCAAGGCATCGATCTTATCCGGTTGCTTCGGATCCAGGAATTGTCCGAAGACAGTGCCGGCGGCGTCCACGCAAGCCGCGAGGAGGTCTTGAGCGTTCGGGCTCGACGCTTTTGGATCGTAGTCCGCGCTGACATGAACGGTGGTCGCGTTGAGCTGCTCGTCGTGTCCGAGCGAAACGGCAAGAATGATTTCGTTCGGGAAGAGTGCGCCGGTCGCGCGGAAGCGTGGGGCGGGCAGGTGCACTTCGAGTAGCTTCAAGCCTTCGTCGAAATGGCCGGTGAAAACATCAATGACCATTTTAATGTAATCGTCGGGAAGCGGGCTTGCCTTGAGTTTGGCGCCGGGTCGGATGTGGTTGCCGTATCTGCTTTCCATAATCAGATGATCCCCGGGGGTAAACGATCCAGACGCGGCAGTTCCGCGAGGGGGACCTCGATTTGTCGGTCACGCGGACCTCGGCGAATCTTGATCGGAACGGATTCAGTGGGACGAAGTTTGAATAGTGCGCGCTCGACATCGGAAGGCTCATCGGCAGTCGCTCCTGCGATCGACGTGATGATGTCTCCAAGTCTCAAACCCGCCTTGTCCGCCGGGCCCCCTTGAACGAGATTGTAAACGACGACCCCTTTTTCCAACGTCAACGAATAATGTTCGGCGAGCGCCGGCGTGACTCGTTCTCCGAGGATTCCAAGCCAAGGCCGCGGAACGCGGCCGTAACGCTTTAAATCGGCAAGAATGGCTTTGGCTTCGTTGGCGGGGATCGCGAATCCCAAACCGCCGCTCTGACCGGTACGAGAGTAGATGACGGTGTTGATGCCGATGACTTCGCCCTTCAAATTGAAAAGCGGGCCGCCCGAATTTCCGGGATTGATCGCGGCGTCGGTTTGCAAAAAGTTATCGAGCGGCCCGAGGCCGATCGTGCGGTTCTTGGCGGAAATAATTCCCATCGTGACCGTATGCTGAAGCCCGAATGGATTACCTACGGCGAACACGGCTTCCGCGATTCGCACCGCTTCCGAATTGCCGAGGGGAAGGCCGACGAGGCCGGACGGAGTTTTTTTCGCGCCGTCTCGGATCTGCAAGAGTGCGATATCGAGCTTCTGATCCATGCCGATAAGCTTGGCCCGAAACGTTCGTTTGTCATGAAGGGTGACCATGACTTCGTCGGCGCCCTCCACGACGTGACTGTTGGTATAGACGTAGCCGTCCGAATCGAGAATGAAACCCGATCCGAGCGAAGTCTGTTTGCGCTCTTGCGGGATTCCCCAAAACTGAAAGAAGTCGTCAGGCCCCTGTCGTCCGAAAGCGCCGCGGACCTGCGAGATCGTGCTCGAACTAACGTTGACGACGCCGGGTAAAACTTTTGCCACCAAGTCGGGAAGTTCGGCGGCAGCGAGAATGGCGGCATTGGCCAGGGCGATATCGCCGCGGACGATCCCACCCGCAATCACTGTGACCAGAGCAATGAGGGATGTGAGTTTCATTCGAGGAGCGTATTACCCTAGAGAAACCTCGGTTCGGAAGGGGTTTTCTGAGAATCAGGTAGCCGACTGAAACGCTCAGTCGTGCGGCGTTTCTCATCTCGCTGACTAGTCGATGTAATCCAGCGCAAACGATCGTACCCAGGTTGAAACGCTATGGGACCCGTTTCCCGAGGCCCGGCTCGCGAGTTCCGTAAGGAACTCGATGATTTTATTTTCACTTCTTCCCAGGCTCCGCATGTCAGCGATGACTTGGGAGGCGACAACTTGATGGTAAGGCGAAATGGGCCGACCTGCAAAAACCGCGCGGTAGCGCGGCTCCATGGGCGGCAACGCCCGCTGGGCGACTGTCCGGACAGCGTTGTCCGGATCATCCAGTGCTGCGCGAAGCGAACGGTAATCCGGCCGACCCGACTGGGTTTGCGTGTACAAAGCTTGGGCCGCTTCGAGTCGAGTGGTGCGATCCCCTCCGCGAAGCCGATTGAGCCGGTCGTTGCTCGTCAGTCGCGGATAGGGTTCCGCGCGCGGGCGTCCGAAGACGTGCGTCGGGGGGTGAGCGGCATTGCTCCGAGTGGCGAAGGGGCGCAAAGGGGGCACGATCGTTCGAGGTCCCACGAAGTTTTCGGCCACGCGCACGGCGGCGTCGGAATCACTCGCGCCCGAAAACTGCTGAACGAAACTCCGGAGCATCTCTGGATCCGCACCCGCAACCCGCAGCTGGTCCGCTCGCCGATGCAGGAGGACCCGTTCCCAACCTTCAAGTTTGCGGCCGGACGCGACCAGCGTGTTCAAGCCGCTCTTTTCACTGAATCGTAAAGCCAAGCCGGCGCGTTCGGCGACGGAGGGATTCGCGTCGACGACGAATTGCGCGAGCCGATCAAATTCTTTCCCGTTCAGTGGATTGAGCGCTCCATCTACCGGCCCTATCAGATCATCAAGTTCCTCCCAACGCCTCAGTGCGACGCCTTCGGCGGGAGGCTTCGGCCAAACAATGGCTGGAACGGCCGGCGGCGGAGTGACCGTCGCAGCGACCGGTGCAGGCACCGGGGTGGCGGGTTTCGCGGGAACGATAGGAGCTGCCACGGCTCCGGGCGCAACGCGGGAGGCTGCCTGCGCCACGCCGGGGTGAGAGTAGCTCCCACCGCCTCGGATCGCGCGGTCCAGTTTGGCGACTTCTTCGGGCGAGAATTGAGGAAGGAGCTCGTTGCCAGCGACATAAGGAAACTCGATGGTCGAGCTACCAGCTTTATAAGTAGTGACTCCGGGTCGGTCGGGGACCAATTTATAGCCGAGACCGAGTAATCCTGAATTGTCTCTTCGGGCGAGTTCCACGGCAGGGTCGCCAAGAACCCGCTGGATCCGCGTTTCGAAAGAGGGCGGCGCTACGGCGGAGCTCGGGGGCGCTGCCGGGGCAACGGCTGTTCGCACAGGAGCGACCGGCGCGCCGGGTGGGCGTAAAATTTCTCGATATCCGGGAACGATGCGCTCCAGTTCCGAAATGGGAAGGATGTCGCCGGGACGCTGCATGCGCTGCTCGATCAAGCGAAGGGCGTCGGCGAATTGATTCTGCTGATTGCGGCGAGCGCCGTTCCGGAACGCGAGGGCGAGCTGGGCCATGGCCGCGCGTCCCTGGGGTGTGACTTTGATCGTTGGATTCAAGATGCTCTGCTCAAACGCAGTGAGTACGGGGAGGGCGTCTTCGGCGGCCTGTCGGACGGCAGAATCGGCATCTTCCAATCCGTTTCGAATCGCCACGAAATCGTAACTCTCTCCGCTCGGGGATAGAAAACGCCGTTCGGGTCGATAAGTGGGATCAGTAATGCGGCGGGAAGGTAAATGCGAGATCGCGCGTTCCCGCGCCACATCTGATTCCACGAAAGTCTTCATGTACTTCTGCACGTCTTCGAAAGACGAGCCGGACTTCCGCATTTCTCGAATCTTTTTATTGAGCCAGACCTGCTGCCAGGGCGGAAGCTTCTGAATGGACGCGAGTTGAGGCGCGGAGACATTCCACTTCGGGTGCCACTGAAGCCGTTCCGCCGCAATTGTGGCGATGTTCGCGTCGGGCTGGCGAGTGGCGTCTTCGAGAAGTCTCCAATCAGTTGGTGCGTCCGCGCTTTCGAGCCGAACCGCAAATGCCTTCGCATCGGGCGAGGCGCTGCTATCGGCGATTCGGGTCCAAAATGCCTTTTTTACGGCCGCGGCGCCGTCGAGATTGCAAAGCGGATCGGCCGCGTTCGCGATTCCGGTGACGGCTCCGGTGACTGCAATGATAAAAGCCGAGTTGGCGAGACGATTCATCAAGCGCATAAGCGGGTGAGAGCCTCCCTTCCTTCCTTCAGCGTTTGTTTCAATTGGGCCGGTGACATCTTTTCGAGTTCGCGGAAGATCCGCGTGCGGAGCACATCCGGGATGTCGCTCATCTGGCCCGCGAGTTCACCGAGCTCATCCGCAGACAGGGACCCCTGGAACCTCGTGAACACCCGCTGAAATCCTCGATTGCTCGCGAGCGCTCTCAACTGCCGGGCTTCGCCGCCGAGCTCCGCGGCTTTTTCGATTCGGCTGGTTTTGCTCGCAATTCGAAGAAACCCGGTCGCAAACGCGACGTCGGCCACGGATCCCGCCGCCGACAGGCTGAAGGCGAGGACTGCATCTCGGAGTTCGCCCGAGGCACGACGGATATCAGCCGCCGCTCTCGGATCCGAGTTGCCGGAAAGCGCGCCGCCCGTGAGGTGGCTGATTTCGCCGCGCAGGCTCACGATCTCGGTGCCCCAATAACCCGCCTCCACCGCGCCGAGCACCGTGCCTACGGTTCCCGCGACGACCGCGGTAGTTTTCAACCCAGCCAGCGTGCCGGCTCCGATCGCGAGCGCGCCTTTCGCTGCCAGCAGTCCGCTCAGAGCCGCGCCGCCGGTCAGGACCACCGCCACGCCGCCGACGATGATTCCGCCCCACATGAAGCCTCTTTTGATCATGGCGTCTCGGTCGTCGGTGGCATTGACCTGATTGATCGCGCGACAGACCTGGCCGGCACGGGAAGGATCGCTCATGAGAATTTGTCCGACAGCCGCCGGATTGGTCATCGAAAGTTTCCGGATCGAATTCTCGCGCGCGCTGACGAAGAGTTCGGTGTGGTTCACTTTCGCGTAGAGTTCCTGATTTTCCTGGTGCGTCGCCTGGTTGTTCATCCAAACGGACTGCTTGATGATGGAGCGCGCGGCTTCGTCGCGCGCCTGGCGAATATCGGCGGCAGTGATGCGCTGATGCGGCTTGAACTTGAATCGAGTCGTATTCTTGTGGCGGTCGGCGGTTTCGTCGACGGCATCTTCATCCATCTCGCGCAATCCGCCGGCGCGGTCTCGCATGTGATCGGTCATGAACAACATGCCGACGCCGGTTCCGGCGGCCTGGTTGTAAGCTTCGGTATAGGCGCGGAACGACTTCGCCGAGCCGGCGAAGTCGGGATCGCTCGTATTGATGACGAAGTTATTGAACCAGCCGCGTTCTTCGCCGACCGTCTTGCTCGCATCGCGAAGCGTTCGATTCAGTTCGTCGATTCGGCCGTTGATCTCCTGCGCGGCGGACGCGTCGTCGTGACGGACTTCCGAAGAAGTCCGGAGCCCCGCGAGATACGCCCGGCCGTGCGCTTTGAGCTCGGCCTTCGTTGCGGCGGGGCAGCCCCGGTCCGAAGCGGACGTCGGACAAAGACTCGCGATCGCGTCGTCCACGGTTGCATCCACGTTTGCGGCGTCCCGGTCCTGGCGATATTTCCACCGGAGATTAAGATAAGTGGAGAGCCCGTTCTTCATCGACTGGCGATAAATGCCGTCCTGGAGCTTCGCGGCTTCTTCGTAAGTCGCCTCCGAAGCGGCGCGGTCGACGATCTTCTGACCGGCATCGGCCCAATTTCGAATCGCCTGAAATGCGAAACCCTGTCGATTGCAATCGACTTCGATCTCTGAGACCTGCAAGGCGGCATTCATGATTCGCACATGGAGCTGCCGAGGCGCATCCTTCTCGCTTTGCTGTTTCACGCACGCTTCGAGGGTCTTGCGAATTGCGGAATAGTTCACCAAGCGCTGCATATTGAGCGCGAAAGCCGCGCCCTTCCGGCCTTGCATGTAGAGAGGGTTTTTCCCGGCGAATCGCTCCATCTCATTGGAAAGCGCTAGTAAGTCCATAACCGGCTGATCTGAGATGGGTGGGAGTTCCATGCGCAGGAGCAAGGCGCGCCCGGGATCGACGGGATCGGCACGTCCGTGTGACGGCGCGACGAGCGTCGCCGCCAGGAGGAGTGCCGTTAGTAGACAAGCTATCGGCCGAGTCGCGTCCTGAGTCGCCCGAGTCAAATGTTCAGTGTTTGTTGAAAGCCGACCCACCCCTGACGAGCCCCCCCAGAACATTCCATTGTACCCGAAAGTTGACGTATCCGAGGAAAAAAGCTGAACCTATGGATACGGTGTAATATATTGAAATTACAGAAATTTATAGACTAATACCCCAGGACGCGACGCCCTCCGAAGACTCCATTATCGACCGAAGATTTTTCCGACATTCACTCCTGGAAATGCACCCCCTTTAGAGGTTAAATCCGCTTCTTTATACAATCCCGTCCCGTGGAGGGGACTGATTATGCGTGATGTCGTGATTGTCGGATTCGCCCGCACTCCGATCGGCAGTTTTCAAGGTTCGCTCGCTTCTCTCACCGCGCCCAAGTTGGGCGCGCATGTGATTTGGGCCGCCCTCGAAAGAAGCGGCGTGAAGCCGAGCGATGTTTCCGAAGTCATCATGGGCAACGTCCTCACGGCCGGCGTGGGCCAGGCGCCCGCGCGGCAAGCGATGATCTTCGCCGGTCTCCCCAATACGATTCCTGCGCTCACGGTGAACAAAGTCTGCGGCAGCGGCATGAAAGCAATCATGCTCGGCATGCAATCCATCCAAGCCGGTGATAGCGAAGTCGTCATCGCGGGCGGAATGGAATCGATGTCGAACGCCCCTTATCTGCTGCCCGGCGCGCGCAGCGGGTTCCGCATGGGCCACCAGCAGACGGTGGATTCGATGGTTTTCGATGGCCTTTGGGATCCTTACAACAATCAGCACATGGGTAACTGCGCCGAACTCTGCGCGCGCGAAAAAACTTTTTCCCGCGAAGAACAAGACGACTACGCGATCGAAAGTTTTCGCCGCGCTCAAGAAGCGCAAAAGGTCGGAAAGTTCAAGCGCGAGATCGCGCCGATTGAAGTTGAAGGACGCAAAGGGGAGAAGACCGTGGTCGATACGGACGAAGGTCCGGCCAAAGCTCAGCTCGACAAAATCCCCGGCTTGAAACCCGCCTTTGACAAAGCCGGAACGGTTACCGCGGCGAACTCCTCCACCATCAATGATGGCGCTTCGGCCGTCGTTTTGATGAGCGCCGAAAAGGCGAAGGCACTCGGCGTGAAGCCGCTCGCGCGCCTCGTTTCTCACGGAACGAACTCGCAGGCGCCCGAATGGTTCACGACCGCGCCGGCCGAAGCCATGACACGTGCGATGAACCGCGCGGGTTGGAAAATGGAACAAGTGGATCTGTTCGAGGTCAACGAAGCTTTCGCGGTAGTCGCCTTGGCCGCGCAGCACGACCTCAAGATCCCGTCTGATAAATTGAACATCTGGGGCGGGGCAATCGCGCTTGGACACCCGATCGGCTCGAGCGGCGCGCGAATCGTGATCACGCTGCTCAGTCAGTTGATCGACCATAACGTCAAGCGCGGGGTCGCCGGGATTTGCATCGGCGGCGGCGAAGCCACCTCGGTTTGCATCGAACGCATTTAACGGTCTCGTCTCAAAGGAAAGTCTCAAGATGGCTATCAACAAAGTGGTGTCGGGTGCCGACGAAGCGGTGAAAGATATTCCGGACGGCGCGGTGCTGGCGATCGGCGGGTTCGGACTCTGCGGGATTCCCGAGAACTCGATCTCCGCGTTGATTCGGAAAGGCGTCAAGCAGCTGACCTGCATTTCGAACAACGCGGGCGTCGATGATTTCGGCATCGGTCTCATGATGCAGACCCGGCAAGTGAAGAAAATGATCTCAAGTTACGTCGGCGAGAACAAGCTCTTCGAGAGCCTCGTACTGAGTGGGGAACTCCAAGTGGAACTCAATCCGCAGGGAACGCTTGCCGAACGGCTGCGCGCCGCCGGCGCCGGAATCCCGGCTTTCTTCACGCCGACGGGAGTGGGGACGTTGGTCGCGGACGGCAAGGAAGTTCGAGAGTTCGAAGGCCGCCAGTACGTGATGGAGCGCGCACTGAAGGCGGATTTCGCGCTCGTCAAAGCCTGGAGGGGCGACGCGATGGGGAACCTCGTGTTCCGTAAAACATCGCGCAACTTCAACCCGCTCTGCGCGGTCGCGGGCAAGATCACGATCGCCGAGGTGGAGGAGATCGTGCCGGTCGGATCGATCGATCCCGAACACGTTCATCTTCCCGGGATTTACGTGAAGCGGATTTATCAGGGCAGAAATTATGAAAAGCGCATCGAAAAACGCACGGTTCGAAAGGGTTGAATAAAATGGCACTGACACGCGAACAGATCGCCCAGCGGATCGCTTTGGAACTCAAGGACGGCTACTACGTGAATCTCGGCATCGGGATTCCGACGCTGGTCGCGAACTACATCCCGAAGGGAGTTTCAGTCGTGCTGCAAAGTGAGAACGGACTGCTCGGCATCGGCCCCTATCCGACGGAAGAAGAAATCGATCCGGACCTGATCAACGCCGGCAAAGAGACGGTCACGGTGCAACCGGGCGCTTCCTATTTTTCGAGCGCGGATTCGTTCGCGATGATTCGCGGCGGACATGTCGATCTCACCGTGCTCGGCGCGATGGAAGTGGACGAGGCCGGCAATCTCGCCAACTGGATGATTCCCGGTAAAGTCGTCAAAGGCATGGGCGGCGCGATGGATCTCGTCGCGGGCTCGCGAAACGTGATCGTGGCCATGCAACATGTGGCGAAAGACGGTTCGTCTAAAGTATTGCCGAAGTGCACCTTGCCGCTCACCGGCGTCGGCGTCGTAAAAAAGATCGTCAGCGAACTCGCGGTCATTGAAGTCACGCGCGATGGGCTTTGGCTTCGTGAGCGCGCGCCCGGGGTGTCAGTCGACGAAATCAGGAAAGCGACTGGCGCGAAGCTCCATACGGCGGGTGACGTTCCCGAGATGAAGTTCGCGTGATTCGCCGGCGATTCGGCGGGACGTCGTACGAGTTCAGGCGGGTGCGTTTCTCCATCGCCGCGTTGATAGTCGTTGCCGCCGCGGCCTGTTCGAGCTCCGGCCGGAAAGGGGAGCTCGTTCCCGCCCCGATGCCCGCGTCGGTTTGGAATTCACCGTGGGACGGCTCCGTCGACCTGGACCCGCAGTCGCGCTTTCGTCCCATGACCGGGATGAACGGAATGGTGGTATCCGATGACCCGGTCGCGAGCGCTTGGGGCGCCGAAATCCTGCGACGCGGCGGAAACGCGGTCGATGCCGCAGTGGCGACCGCGTTCGCGCTGGCCGTCACGCGCCCACACTATGCGTCGCTCGGGGGCGGAGGATTTCTGGTCTATTGCCCGGCGGGCAAACCGTGCACGACGATCGATTACCGTGAGCGCGCGCCGGGCGCGACCGGGAGTGATTTTTATGTCGGCCGGCCGCTCGCCTCGCAAGATGGTCCGCTCGCGTCGGGGGTTCCCGGCGTCACCGCGGGCCTGATCTACGCGCTGGAAAACTTCGGTTCTCTGCCGCGGTCGGTTCTGCTCTCACGGCCGATCGAGCTGGCGAAGACCGGAGTTACGATTTCGAGCAATTCCGAAAGCGCGGCCGCGCAGCGCTGGAAGGCGATGAGCCCGGAAGCGCGGCGGATTTGGGGCTGCGCGAACGTGCCTTGTACGGCGGGAACGCGAATTCTACAGCCGGATCTGGCGCGAGTGCTCGAGGCGATCTCACGGCGGGGAGTACTGGGATTTTACGACGGCGAAGTCGCGCAAAAAGTGAGTCAAGGTATTCGTGACGCCGGGGGTGTGATCACGCTCGAAGATTTAAAGACCTATACGGTGCGGGAACGCGCGCCGGTCACGGGCAAATACAAGGACGCGGAAATCATCACGATGCCGCCGCCGTCGGCGGGCGGAACCCTATTACTTCAGATGTTTCAGTACGTCGAAATGGCCGATCGGAGTGCGGAGTTTTCCGAAGGCGCGGGCTCAAGTCGTTCGGAGCACGCGCTCCTGCAAGCGATGACGCTCGCGTACGCGGACCGCGCGGAATACTTCGGCGACCCGGATTTCGTCCAGGTGCCGGTCAGTCGGTTGCTCGCGCGGGATGAGCTGGAAAAAAAGTGGAGTATCTTTGAGCGGAACTCCGCACGCATCCCTCCCGCCGCCGCACCGCTCCCGGCGCCGGAAGGCGCCAATACCACGCACTTCTCGGTGGTGGATAAAGATGGCAACGCCGTGGCGCTGACGACGACCGTGAACGATAACTTCGGATCCGGGTTCGTGCCGCCGGGCACTGGCGTCGTCATGAACAATGAGATGGATGACTTCGTCACGGAGCCGGGCAAATCGAATCTGTACGGGCTCGTGGGTAGCAAAGCCAACTGGGTCGCGCCCGGCAAGCGGCCGGTCAGTTCGATGTCGCCGACCATCGTGCGTGATAGCCGAGGCAGCAATCGAATCGTGATCGGAGCGCAAGGCGGGCCGCGGATCACGACGGGAGTGTTTCAAACGTTGTTTCACCGCCTGCGCTACGGCATGGCGTTGCCCGACGCGATGGCGTTCGGGCGCGTGCATCATCAGTGGCGGCCGCTTCACGCACTTTATGAGAAAAACGCGTTCGCGCCCGAAGTTCTGGGATCCCTGCGCGCACGAGGCTGGGAGATGAAGGAAACGAACGGCGTCGGAAAATTGCAGGCGATCGAACGATTTGAAAACGGGCGGGTCTGGGGCGTGCCGGATCCGCGGACTGAGGGCGTCGCGGTGAGAGAGTAGCGATGCGTTTGTCCGGGCTGCGATTCTACCCGGCCTTGAGGCCACTGGTTTGCCTCGTGGGGATCGGCGCATGCGGGTTATTCGCGAGCGGATGCTCGACTCTAAAAGTTCCGCGCCATCACGGCCCGGTGACGGATCATTTCGACGGCGAGTTATTTTACAACGCAGGCGAGGACCCTCGTCACGGAAAATCTCCCTGGGCGGTGCTTCGCTGGATGAACACGCGAAATCCCAAGCCCTGGCCGAAGTGGGTCGAGCAACCGATCGGCGGGGCCCCTCCCGCGCGAGTTACTGATCGCATTCGCGTGACGTTCGTCAATCATGCGACGATGCTGATTCAGGTCGGCGGCCTCAATATCTTAACCGACCCGGTCTGGTCGCGACGCATCGGACCGCCGTCATGGCTCGGTATTGCCGGCGCAAAACGCATCAAGCACGCCGGGCTCAAATTCGAAGAGCTACCGCCGATTGACTTTGTTCTGATCTCGCATAATCACAACGATCATCTCGACCTGCCGACGCTCGAGCGCCTGCGCGCGACGCGACCTTCGACCCGAATCGTGGCCGGCCTCGGAACGTCCGCGTTTCTCAAACTCGGCGGCGTCGGCGAAGGGGAGGATATCGACTGGTGGCAGGAAATCCGGTTGAACGATCAGGTAACGCTTACGGCCGTGCCCGCCCATCATTGGTCGATGCGTTGGCTCGGCGATCGCAATCACTCACTCTGGGCCGGGTTCGTGCTGAAGACTCCGCAGGGTGCGATTTATTTCGCGGGCGATACGGCGATGGGGTCGTTTGTGACGGAGATTCAAAAGCGAATTGGACCCATTCGTCTCGCCTTCCTGCCGATCGGCGGTTATTTGCCGCGCTGGTTTTATCACGAACATCACATCGATCCGCCGCAGGCGGTGGAGATGCACCGGCTTCTCGGCGTGAAGACAAGTATTCCGATGCATTATGGAACGTTTCGGCATTCGGATGAGGACTACGGCCAGCCGGTTTTGGATCTGCGGGCCGCGCAGAAGAAGCAAGATGTGCCGGAATCGGAATTTGCGGTTTTGAAAGAAGGGGAGAGTTGGGAAAGCACGGCGCCCTGACACTTGCACTTCTGCTCGCGGTTTCAGTACCTGCGACCCAGGCGGCGGATCCCACGCCCGGCGAGCGGGTCACGGGGACGGTGCTGCTTGGCACGGGAATCGCGGCGGCGGCATTTTTACATCCGCCGCGCGAGCCCGCTTGGCGCGGCGGAGTCGCGTTTGATTCGCTTGGCGAAAGTTGGCGCGTCCAGGACCCGGGGCGTTCCCGCGTGCATCGGCGAATCAGTGATGTTGGGCTCTGGGGACTGACTGCGGCGGCGGTCGGAAGCTCCATCGACAAAGGCGTCACTGTCGGATGGCGAGCGGCCTTCGCTTACGGCGCGACTGTAACTGCGATGGGTTTGACGAAGACGCTGACGGCGCGCGAGCGACCCTACGGCTCGCAATGTGAAACGGGAAACGAACTCGGGATGAACTGCGAGAGCTTGGACCGAAATGCGAGTTTCTTTAGTGGGCACGCGGCGGTCTCGGCTGCGTCGGCGGGATTGATTTGCCTCAATTATCGAAGTGCGGTCGGCGCGGCCGGCGTGGCTTGTGCTACGGGGATCACGGTTGCCGGTGCGGTCGCCATACTCCGCGTGTCGGGCTCCATGCATTGGCTCACGGACGTGGCGGTCGGCGCGGTGGTCGGGGTGATGACCGGATATCTCTTACCCAAGCAGATCGGGGAAACTCAGCGCGAGGCCGCACGGGCGGCGTTGGTGTCGGGCTCAGGGTCGTCTGCCAGAATTATCATTCCGTTAGGATATTTGGTGTTTTAGTCGCCATTGGCATGGGAAACATTGGTGTGCAGATGTCCAGATTATTACGTAACCGCGCATGGGTTTCCGGCTTAAGTCTACTGACCTTGGGCGAACTCGCTTTCGCAGACGACTTTAGCCAGGCTTTGGATTTTTTCCGCGCCGGTCAATACGAGGCAAGCGCGACACTCCTTCGGGGTTTGGTCAAATCCGACTCAAGCAAGGCCCTTTACTGGTTTAATCTCGCAAACGCTGACTATCAGCTGGGCCGATTTAGGGAGGCGATCGGGAGCTATAAGAAAGTGATTGAGTTGAAGAGCCCGCTTTCCGATGCTGCGTATTTTTATTTAGCCCAGGCGTATGTGAAGCTCGGACAGGATTTGGAAGCAAAGGAAGCACTGCGGGCACTTCAGGTTAAATCACTCCCGCCTCATCTCGCCGAGGCGGTCTTGATCACGCTTGCCGAACCGTCGAAGTCCGAGCGTGCCATGAAAGCCTATACCGCCCAAGATTATCCGAACGCTTTAGTGGCGCTCGATGAAATGATTCGGTCCAAGCCTTCGGCGGATGCTTATTTTCTTAAGGGCCTAACGCTTCTCAGACTTCATGATCCTCAAAACGCGAAACTCGCTTTTGAAAATACAATCGCAAGCAGCACGGATCCTCGTCAACAGGCGGATTCGCGGCTCTTTATTCGGCAAATCCAAGAAGGGAGCTGGGAGCCGGAGAAGCGTTTTCGCGCCGCACTTGATTTTTGGAGTACTTACAATTCAAACATCTTTGCTAATGGCGAGAGTGAGAGCGCGCTTGCCAAACCGGAACTTCATATCGCGGGTGTTCTCCACTATGTGCTTTCGCCAGAATGGCTTCTCGAATACCGCCCGCGCTGGGATGAAATCTTTACGCTTCCCGATAATCGACTCGTGAGCCATTTGGTGCGCCTTCGAATCTCCAAGGATCGCGGCGCCTGGTTTCTGTCTGCGGCTCCAAGCCTTGAATACGTGACCTTGGGCCAGGATTCCTATGTGTTCCGGTCCGCCCTACAGCTGCGGACCGAAGTGGGATTCAGTACGCAGACGTTGGGCGCAAGTTTAAATCTCGAGCACGACTTTGCCGTTGATACCGCCTATTCATATCTATCCGGGAATATTATTGAGGGAAGGCTTTACTGGAGCCTGATCACGGCCGCTGGCGAAGTGTCGGTTTTTATCGCTGGAGGTAAAGAGGCCATCGGTACTCTGACCCTACCGACGGGGACGTTGCCATTGGGCAATGACTCTCTCGGCGGTGGGATGGGTTTGCAACGATTGATCACGCCGCGGGTCAAAGTGGATTTGTCGGCAAGTTATTTTCGTAAAAACTATAGTCAGGTTTCTTCTCCTGGTCTGATCGAACGGGTGGATAACCTTTGGAATTTTGCGGTGATCGCGCATGATCAGAAGTCGCAACGGTTCATGCCTTTTGCGACAGTGGCTCGAACCTTCAACCAGTCCACGTTGGGGGCGGGGAGCGTGGCCGATCTCCTTGGGGTTTACTTGGAATGCTCTCCCCTGAAGCGGAATTAGAAAAGTACGTCGAGCTTGCGATTCGTGGAGACGGCGCCGCGTTGGGTGAGCTGGTGCGTCTGACTCAGACCCGGATGTATCGTTTCTGTCTTCTTCTCTGTCATGATCCGGCTCTCGCTCAGGATTTGATGCAAGACACTTACGTTCGGGCGCTCGGTGAAATCCGAAAGCTGAAGGACGCGAAGAAGTTTGTGGGCTGGCTTCATCAGATTGCTAAAAATCTTTTCTTGGATCACATCAAGAGTCCAAAAAATGCCGCTACGGTGCCGCTCCATGAGGAGGACCGTATCGAGTCAAGCCAAGCGGATTTTAACCTGCACCTACGAGAGGCGCTTGCACGGCTCGTCCCCGAGGATCGATATTTACTTCTACTCGTTGATTTGGCGGAGCATTCCTATAAGGAAGCAGCTGAAATCATTGGAGTTTCAGAGAGTACGGTCCGCTTTCGGCTTCATCAAATTCGTAAGGAATTCAGTAAGCATTACGATCGATAAATTCCTCTAACGAATCAGGGCTCTGGCTCGTCTACCTAGTAATGATGAATGACGATGAAGAAGCAAAGCCTGAAGAGACACCATCAGACTTTGAAGCGAAGACGCGGGCGGTCTTTGCACGCGCGCGAACGATCGAGCCCGCGGTCCCGCCTTTTTTAGTGACGCGAGTTTTGGCCCGGCTTCGGGATCGTCAACTCGTGTTCTGGAAGCGAGTGGCCTTTGCTTCGAGCACGGCGGCGCTTGCCATCGCATTTGGATCTTGGGGATTCTTTGGCTTAGTGGGACCGACGAATCCGCAGCTGATTGCCCCCGTAGCCGATGCCGTGGTGGTTCGCCTGGATCTCACGCGGTTCAAACGTTTAGAGACGCTCGGTAGCGCGAGGCAGGTTCGAGTGGATCTACCGAGTGGGGTTCATTTTTTTTCGGGGGTACATCAAGATCTCATCGATGCGCCAAGCGTAGTGCTCGCGCTAGATCCCGATCAAGACCAGCCTTACATCCCTTTCGCGATTCAGGCGGATCGTCCGGGTAAAAAAGAAGTCTTCGTGCGCTTACTCGACGAGAAAAGTCGCGTGATCGCCGAGCGTATTCTCAATATTGAATTTCAAGCGAAACAGGAAAAGACATGAAGAAGCTATCCTTTGTAGTGACACTCATTCTTGCGACCGGAGGCTATGGTGCGTGGGCGGACGAGATTCTCCCGGCCGCGGCCGCGACGGAAGACTTAAAGAATTTTGATCAGAGCGTCGTGGTTCCGGCAGCTATCAACCCGGTCGCCGCTGAAGCCCAGAAGTTACGTCAAGAGGGACGCAAGGAGCAAAGGCTCAAAGGTGTGAAGCCCGGTCAAGCCGGACCCAGGGAAGGCGGAGGATCCAATGCCGTTCGCAACTCGAAGAAGCGAAATCCTGGGCGTCGCAACTGATTTAGAATCTTTCCACTAACGATTCGACTGTCCGCATCGTCCTATTAGCATAACGAAGGAGTAAGTAGATGAAACCCTCTCATATTAAGAATGTTCTCAGTTTGACTGTAGTGATCGGATCCATGTTCCTTTCAGCGAGCGTTTGGGCGGATGATCCCGTCCCGGCGACTACGGAAACGGAGCAGGATATTCCAAAGGTGGCTTCGCCAGGACGGAGTCAGGAGAACTTCGGACGCTTCGTCAAAATGTCGAAGGCCGAGTTTGAACAAGACGCCGTGCTGAAAGCGAAGTTCAAAAACTATGGACAGTACGTGAGTAGCCTACGTCGTAAAGACGGCGAGCATCGAAAAAGAAATGCACGCAAGGACACCGAGGGCGGCTCGCGGGGCGGAAGTGACGGCCAGGGTGGCGGTTCGACCGCGCCTGGATCGAGTGAGTAGTCATTAATCATGGGGGATCGGGGCTTTCCCGGTCCCTTTTTTTAAACTCCGACCTTGGCCCTAGAAGTCGTCGCTCTCCGCACAAATTTGCAGAGGATCGCTTCCAAGAGTCAGAACTAAGAGGCTTGTGCTAGTTTTACGGTAGCGACAAATATTGTAGGAGCCGCTTGCGGTATTCTTATAATAAAAAGTGGCGCGGCTATTCCCGATGGTGATCGTTCGGGTCGTGACTGATGCCGTACAAGCGCTATCGCTATAAAAGAGCGCACGGCCTCCGGCGGTGATTTTGATGGTCGTATTGATAGTCGTGAGGAGTTCTCCGCCGCTCCCATCCGTGGTGATCGCCGTGAAAACAGGCGAGCAGGTATTAGTTGCGACAATGGCCGGTCCCAAGAGCATGAGTTTTGAAGGCACACCACTGGGAGTCGTAATGGTATGTGTCTGGGACGCGTCAGTGAGACCACTCGAGGGGGACTCGGCGGCGGCGGTGATCGGTGAACCGGCAAGAGTATCCTTATAGTAAGCAGAGACGGAGCTCGCGCCCGAATTTAACGTCACCGAAGTCACTAGTCCACTTCCGCAGCCCGCGACCGTGTAGAATTTTCCGCCCGAAGAAGTGCTGCTCAGATTGATCGTTGTATTGCTCCCGGCGTTGACGGCATTATTGTTCTCGTCCCGGAGTGTCACGGTGATTGCGCCCGAACAGACACCGGTATTCTGGTTCAGTGCCGAGGTGGTGAACACAAGCTGAGTCGCGGGTCCCGGGGTGGTTGTCCAATTCATGATCGTGCCGGATTGCTGCGACTCAAACGCATCTCCGTTTCGGTCACCGCCGGAGGTCGTTACCGTGAACGTGGAGCCCGTATTCCCATAAATATTGACGACCGATGAAGCGCCGTCAGCATAAAAGCCAGTACCCGTAAACGCGGCTCCGGGAGGCGGGACGAATAGTCGGAGCAGGGTGCCGCTGTTCGGAGGATTGCGGAAGAAAGTGTAATTGAGGCCTCCGGAGGTAATTGTGGCACCCGTGAGAATCTGCAACCCGTTTGTATCCATGTACCGCCAGTTGGAATAAGGTGCGTTGAATGTCCCTCCGGATTGCACTTGGACGGTGTAAGTCCCGGTGGTGGCTCGCGTGACGGTTGCATATTTGGAGAGATCATTCGTGGCATTGCTTATGTTGGTTCGAAGTGTGCCACCGCTCGCAACCGTGATTGTTTTTCCGCTGGCCATCTTGATATTCGAAGATTCCAGTAGGCTTAGGGTACGCGCGACGGTGACGCTACTATTCAAAGTCAGTGAATTTCCAATTCCGACTTCAAGCGTGCCCGTGACGAACGTGACCAGATTCTCAATTGTGACATCGGAACCGATACGGGCAACTCCCGCCGATTTATCAATCGTTAGGTTATACAGATCATCTATCGACGCGACGCTTTGGACAGCGGCGGCTCCGCTGAGGAGAATCGTCCCGGTTCCGGCGTCAAAACTTCCTGTGCTGGTGTGATTGAAGTTTCCTTCCTGAATTTTTAGCGTGGCGGAGTTGGTCACGGTCAAAGATCCGCTGCCGATGGTGAGGGACTTGACCACAGTGGAGCCGGACAAAACTGGACTTGCGGCCGCGGAAACTATGACGACGTCATCGCTGCTCGTGGGGACGCCCGCGGGCGTCCAGTTGTTGGTGTCTGACCACGTACTGGTGGTTCCGCTCCAGGTCTTGGCTCCAGGGGCGAGGACGACGGTATCACCGAGAGCCACCGGCGGCGCTTTGAGCCCATAAAAGCTATAATTCAATGAGTTAACGATATCGCCAGAGGTGACCAGCTTGGCACCCGCGGTGGCGCCCAGAGTTGCGCCGCCGACGAGGTCAAACAGGACGTGTACGTATTTTGGCGTGCTGCCCACGCTCCAACCACTGATGCCGCTAAACGTTGAAGTCGCAGGCGAACCGGAAAAGGTTTGTGACCCAAGCGTACCCGTGACTCCATTACCGAAGTTTGCATCGGTATCAAAACTGAGTCGGACGGCCGCAATATCGGCGCTGGGGATCGTCCCATTCAGAGTGACTTTGATAGAGGTCAAATCGGTTGCCGCCGCATTTAACTTGCTGAGTGAAAACTTGTAAGTTCCCATCCAGATATTGGTGGCACCTGGGTTGACAGTAGCCGGAGGCGAACTCACGCCTTCCAACTGAAGTTGAATACCGGTATCGACCACGTTGACGCTTTGAGTGCCCAGCTTGCCAAGGTCGGCGTTATCTCGTACGCGAACGGTTCGTGTGCCCGGATTGACAAGACTTACGCCGCTCGTGAACGTGTGCACTCCCTGATCGGCCAGCGTGAAGGTGTAGTTGGCAGGAAGAGCCTCACCGGGCTGCAATCCCAATGCAGTCTCGTCAAATGTGACGGTACCGGTGTAGTTCGACAGGATATTATTGGAGGCATCGCGCGCGGTAACCGTGATGGAATTAGAAGTCTGTGACTCAAAGGGACTTGGGAGACCCGCGACCAGGAAGTTTCCAATCGCCGCCACGGTCACGGTCTGGCTTCCCGACCAGGTGTCTGGAGCGTTCACCATGGAGTCGACTCCTTCGACACGCACGTCGTCGATGGAGTAACCGTCTGCTGTCTCCATGTTTTCGACCGGAGTCGGGGAATCGAAGCCACTTGCACAGAAACGAATGCGAAAATCAACTCGCCGAGCGGTCGATGCATTTTGTAGGGACGCCAGGCTGAAGGTGGCCAACTGCCAGGTACCAAATGACTTGCCGAAAATCGTGTCGGGGTAATAGTCGCCGCGGGAAAGCTTTTCCGCGGCTGCTTCAAACTCTGAGGTGGTACAGGCATTCATCTCGGAACCCCAGTAGCCTGGATAATAATTGTAGTTCGCGTTCGCCGTATCCGCGAGGCGGGACCAGGTGGCACCACTGTCCGTTGACTTTTGAACGTAAAAGAAATTGGTCGCGCCGGCGGATCCAGGATCCGCGCCGGAGCCTTTCCAGTAGAACTTGAGGTACGCGGTGCCTTCATTGGAGGGAATAATATTAATCGGAACCAGGGTGAGCAGTTTACTGAGCGAAATATGCCCGACCGTTGCGCCAAACGTCATGTGCCAGGATTTGTAACCGGAACGCACGTATTGTCCGTCACTTGGAATGGACTGGGCGTCTTTCAATGTCAGATAATTATTGGCGTCATCCGTTTCGGTGAGTGCGTGTTCAATGTTCTCCGGACCGAAGTAGGCTGTGCCCCGTTCGGTCGCTGTCACTGAATAGCTGCCGGCGCCATTTAGGGTCAGGCTCGAGAGGATTCGGGAACCCAAGTTGCTCAAGGTATAAAGTAGGCTTGGATGAGTGTACGAGGTCTGGTTCGGAACGCTGAAGCCGCCATTTGTGGAACTGAGGCGAATGCTTCCCGTGTAATTGCTTGACGTCGCGTCGGCTGCAGTGGACGCGGTAATTCGGATATCCGAGGTGCCGCCTGAGTAGAAGGGATTGGCGATTGAATCGACGTTAAATTTTGTCATGGCAGCACCTCCGTATCCAGGTGGATTCACGGTAATGCCGTATTGCCTACCCATCAGGGAGCCCGCATTGGCTTGGAGGTACCATTCGCCGCTCAGGAATTTGATATTAGTCATTGTCACTATGCCCGCAGCGAGCGGTGTAGGACCCCCATTGGTCATGCCGGTGTCACTCGAACTCAACGATACGGAGTCAGTATTTGCAGTCTGCCTTTGCCCATTACGATCCACCGCCTCGATTGTCGCGCTACCAGCACTGAGTTCTTGAATGGGCTCCGGATACCCGGAAACCACTAAGAACGGCTGAGTACCCATGACCTTGATGTCGTCCACATACACCGTGTTCACCGTCGCTGGATATTGACCGGAGATGAAGCGGAGTTTGACAGTTTTTCCGGCATAGCTTGCGGGCAACGCGGTTCGGTAAGTCGTGAAACTTGCGGAATTCGTCGCGATGATTTTACCCCCGCCCGTGGGGTTACAGGCGTAGAGACCGCCAAAGACGCGATTTTGGTTATGGATCGACGCCAGTGGTGTGGAGTTCCAGTCTGAATAATTCGCCTCCGCGGTGGCGACTTCGACGACCAAAAAGTCCCGCCACTCGTTGCCCGAGACCCAAGAGGAATCCATGCGGGCTTTGAACTCGATCCAGGGAGTGACACCGGCCGGGACCTTCACGGCAGGCGTGGTCATTTGATAACAACCTTTGGTGCCAGTGGAATTGCGGTACGAATAGGTCCCTCCAGCGGCGGCAACGCTTGAGACGGTCCAGCCGCTATTATTGACCATATATTTGAATGCGCCTGCGTTCTCGACATTGTCGAGGAAGCCACCGGTCGCGTTATCGACGCTGGTCCCCCCCGATCCGGAGACGGCGCTATTACCTAGATCGGTAGCGATCGTCGATTGAAAGCCAGGCGTATTCGCTGTCACCGAAAAGACACGGGCTCCGCTATCGCCTCCTACGTACGTATAGTCAGCTGGAAGTGACGCCGCTCCATCGGTGGAGGTGATATCGATAGTCCCCGTGTAGCCCGCGTTCGTCGTGCGATTGCCGTGTTTTGCGGTGATCGTGGTGTTGTAGGGCGTTCCTGTATTGACGATGGCCGGCTGGCCCGAAACATCGAAGAATGACTCGACGTTGGTGACCTTGATTTGATCAATCCAGACGTTGCTAGCCACCGCATAGTCCTGTGAATAGATGAAACGAAGCTTGATTCGTTTACCCGAGAAACCCGTTAGATTGATTGGCCCCAGGGTTTCGCCCTGAGTGGAGAAAACGGAATTCCCATCGCGGCTCGCGCCACCAATCACGCTTCCGCGATAAATGCTATTAGGGCAGCCGATCGGACTGGATGGATAGATGGTCGAGGTATGCCAGGCGGCAAAAGGCGCGGAAGTCCAGTCGGTGTATCCGCCTTCTTCGGTGGAAATCTGTATCACTATCCAGTCGTAATTGTAGCCGCCGCTAAATTCGAGGTTAAATAAACCGCGGAAAGAAAACTGGGATGTCCCACTGGACTTCAGTTTGATGACCGGAGTGTCCATGACCTCGCATAGCTCGGTAGTGGTGACTCCATCGCCCGCACGAAAAGATCTGGTGCCGGCATCATACTTTGTGGCCGCGGTTTCATAGGTCCAGCTGGGCGTGGTTGGGCTCAGGTCCATGGAGGTCGATGCCAGTTCACCGCCATCGTTAAAGACGTCGGCATATTCTACTGTCGTATTGCCTGTGACGGTAAGTGCCGAGGTTACGGTATCCGTCGCGGTGATCGAAAAGTTTCCAATCGAATTGAGCGTCGCCGTAAAGAGCTTTGATCCGTTATCTCCGCCAGTAAAAGTGTAATTTGACGGCAGCGAAGCAGCGCCATCGGTGGAAGTAAACTGGACAGTTCCTAAATATGAAGTATTCGTCGTGCCGTTTCGATTTTTAGCAGTGAGATTAAAAGGTGAGGGCGAGCTCAGGGTCATCAAGGCCGGAAAGTTCGCCAAAACGAAGTAGGGCTCGGTATTGGTGAATTTGATCTGATCAATCCAGACGCGGCTGGCGACGCCGACGATATCTTGCGAAAAGATGAACCGTACCTTTACTTTTTTCCCTTCGTAGCCTGCGAGCGAGAGTGGCCCCATGGTTTCGCCGTTGGCGCCAAAGGTCGTGTTACCGTCACGTGCGCTGCCTCCGATCACGTTTCCGCTGTAAATGCTCGTCGAGCAGCCCGGCGTACTTGTGGCGTAGTTCACTTGCCCATGCCAAGAGTTGAAAGGGGCCGTAGTCCAATCGGTGTACCCTCCGTCTTCGGTTGAGATTTGTACGACGAGCCAGTCGTAAGCGTTTGTTGCGTTGAATGCCTCCAGGTCAAAGAGCCCGCGAAAGGAAAATTGCGACGTGGCGGTCTTGAGTTTCACGATCGGTGTTTCCATGATTTCGCACATCCCCGTCGTGGTGGTTCCATCACCCGCACGAAAGGAGCGAACTCCGACATCAAATTTTCCGGCCGCCGTATCATAAGCCCAGGCCGGAGTGGTCAGGCTGAGATCTGCGTAAGTCGCGCCGGCTTCCGCGCCATCGATAAAAGTGTCGGCAGGGTTTTCGACTACCGAAGAAGCGGACCCGGAGATGGCGGGGGTGCCCACATCACTGGCCGTAACTGATTGCGTCCCTCCGGTGTTGAATGTGACGTTGAAAATCTTGGTGCCGAGGTCAGCGGGAACAAAAGTATAATTCGACGGTAGGCCTGCCGCTCCGTCCGAGGAGGTAAAGGTAACCGTGCCGGTGTAACCGGTATTTGTGGTCAGATCGCCGTTTCTCGCGGTTACGGTGAAGGAATTGGATGTAGCCGTAATTGTGCTGGCGACGAGTCCGGTCACCGATAGCGAGGATTCCAAATTCGTGACTTTGATCTGATCCACCCAAGCGGCGCTGGCGACCGTGCCGTCTTGAGCATAAATCATTCGAAACTTGACCTTCTGCCCGCCGTAGCCAGTCAGATTGACCGGACCCATGGTCTCGCCTTGGGAGGAAAAGGTCGTATTGCCGTCACGAGTGGTTCCGCCAATGACTAGGCCACTATACACACTTCCCGAACAGCCCAACCCGACGGGGGTCTGGGTATGCCAGCTACTCATTGGAGTGGTGCTCCAGTCGCTGTAACCCCCCGCCTCGGTCGAAACTTGGACCACCATCCAATCCCAGTTCTGCGTTGCATTGCTTATTTCTAGGTCAAAAAGTCCCCGAAACGAAAATTGCGCAGTACCCGCGGACTTAAGACTCAAGATGGGGGATTCCATGATTTCGCACATGGCAGTCGCCGTGACGCCATCGCCGCCTCTGAATGACCGGGTTCCGACATCGAATTTTCCGGCCGTCGTTACGTAGACCCAGGGCTGGCTCGTGATGTTCAAGATCATCGAGGTCGCGTTGACTTCGGCGCCATCAATGATCTCCGTGAGATCTGCTATTCGGGTTCCGGGGGTGGTGGTCGCAGAAGGACCCGTGAAGTTCGAGCTCCCCAAGTATTTCGCGTTTAATACGCTCGTGATGATCGTCGTTGCGATTGCCGGCGACCCAGTAATGTCCGCGTAAAGGTGTAGGTAATAGGTGCTCAGGGCGGTATCGAAGTAAGATCCGTGCGAAAATGCCAGGTCGGTTCCGGTAAAGCTGCCCGCACCTCCAAATTGTGTTGCCTGTGATGGCGCTACAGTCGTCGTGTAATACAATCGAACATTAGTGAGATTAGTATCTTCAGCGATCGTTCCACTTCCACGAACCGTGACGGAATCAAAATACTTAGTGCTTGCGCCGCCGCCGCTCGGCGTGAGCGTAAAAGTTCCTAAATAGACGTTAGTCGAAGTCTGACCGGCGGTAGTGGAGCCGGCATTCGAAACCGCAACTGCGATACCGGCCTGAACCTCAGGGGCCGTCCCGAAAAATAGCGCAGCCATCACTGCTGATGACAGCAGGGTAGGTACGCACGAGCGGATTTCCGTCGGTATGAACGAGAATATTTTCATCGGCCTCATCAAACGTTCCACAATCAGGATCAACCTTTTGATTATATCTTACGTTTCGGCAGAGCGGTTGGAATCGTTGATGAAATCAAAGCGAAATACGCTTGCTGATAAGGGGGCGCGTCCCTGATGGGTCAATGTTGACACTCGCTTTAATCAGGGCACATCTTTAAAGACCCCGCCCGCGCATTATTTTGAGCAGCAGACTCCATAAGCGCTGAGTGTCGCGGTTTCGGTGGCGCCTGTTAAATTACTAAAGCTACAAGACCAGGTATCCGCGTCGACGGCATGGCTATCGGCGAGGATGAGGTTCAAAACGTTCGAGTTACAGCCACCGCCCGTAAGTTTTTCTCCCGCGCTGCAGTCAATCGTGCCGGTGAGTGTCACCGTCGCTGGTGTAAAATTGCTGTTGTTCAAGAAAATGCTTGTCCGAATGGTGCACGAACCAGTGAAGGCGTTCGAAGCGAGCTTAGCTGTCGTGATGGTGCTGTCGTTGACAGTCCCTGTTGCGCCGGTGGCGCCTGACGAGCCGGCCGCGCCCGTTGCGCCAGTTTGGCCTGTGGCTCCGATGGCGCCGCTTTGCCCAGTCGCTCCGATTGCTCCGGTTTGGCCTGTGGCTCCGATGGCGCCGCTTTGCCCGGTCGCGCCGGTTGCTCCCGCGCCAGTTTGACCGGTGGCGCCGATCGAACCAGTCTGACCAGTCGTACCAGTATTACCGATTGCCCCGTTCGTGCCGTTGGTTCCGTCGGTGCCATTAGCGCCCGTTGCGCCAGTGGCGCCCGAAGCGCCTGAGGATCCGGTAGCGCCGACTGCGCCGTTGGTTCCGTTCGTGCCGTTGGTTCCGTCGGTGCCGTTAGCGCCCGTTGCGCCAGTGGCGCCCGAAGCGCCTGAGGATCCGGTAGCGCCGACAGCGCCGTTGGTTCCGTTCGTGCCGTTCGTTCCATTCGTACCGTCGGTGCCGTTAGCGCCCGTTGCGCCCGAAGCGCCTGAGGATCCGGTGGCGCCGACAGCGCCGTTGGTTCCGTTCGTGCCGTTGGTTCCGTCAGTGCCGTTTGCGCCCGTTGCGCCCGAAGCGCC